>Ga0181519_10000128_pt1 | contig 66038 bp, 76 predicted proteins | sample PEATcosm2014_Bin_26_FD_121102 | JGI IMG/M metagenome (GOLD analysis project Ga0181519, IMG submission 121102) | Peatland microbial communities from MTU Mesocosm Facility, Houghton, MI, USA - PEATcosm2014_Bin02_10_metaG | ecosystem: Environmental > Terrestrial > Soil > Wetlands > Peat | place...
CGGAGACGCCTTGGTTGAGCCGGGAGACGACGCTGTCCTTCCAGCGCATCGTCTGCGCCAGATCCAGCCTGGGTGGTGCCGAAATGCCGATGCCGAGATTGGTCAGCACCTTCCCGTCCGACATCGCGGCGAACTGGGTTGCCGCGTGAATCAATGCCTTCGACGGGATGCAGCCGATATTGAGGCAGGTGCCGCCGAGCCGGTCGCGTTTCTCGACGACGGCGACCGAGAATCCGAGTTGGGCGGCGCGGATCGCAGCGGTATAGCCGCCCGGGCCGCCGCCGATGATGACGAGATCGAAGCTGTCGGTCATGAAACGCTTTCCGCTTAGAGGTCGATCAGCAGGCGCTGCGGGTCTTCGAGCCCGTCCTTGACCCGCACGAGATAGGTCACGGCCTCGCGGCCGTCGATGATGCGGTGATCGTAGGACAGCGCCAGATACATCATCGGCCGGATTTCGACCTTGTCGCCGACGACCACGGGCCGCTTCATCGTCTTGTGCATGCCGAGGATCGCCGATTGCGGCGGGTTGAGGATCGGCGTCGACATCAGCGAGCCGTAGACCCCACCATTCGAGATCGTGAACGTGCCGCCGGTCAGATCCTCGATCGTCAGCTTGCCGTCGCGCGCCTTCTTGCCATAGGCGCCGATCGTCTTTTCGATCTCGGCGAAGCCAAGCTTGTCGGCATCGCGCACGACCGGCACGACCAGCCCGCTTTCGGTCCCGACCGCGACGCCAATGTCATAGTAATTGTGGTAGACGAGTTCGTCGCCTTCGATCGAGGCATTGACCATCGGCAGTTCCTTGAGCGCCGCGACGCAGGCCTTCACGAAGAAGGACATGAAGCCCAGACGGACGCCATGGCGCTTCTCGAACACGTCCTTGTAGGTTTCGCGCAGCGCCATGATCGCCGTCATGTCCACCTCGTTGAAGGTGGTCAGCATGGCGGCCGTATTCTGCGCGTCCTTCAACCGTTCGGCGATGCGCTTGCGCAGCCTGGTCATGCGGACGCGCTGCTCGCGCGGCCCGGCATCGCGCGGGGCGGCGGGCGGCGCAGGCGGCGGCGACACGGGTGCCGGGGCGGCGGGCTTGGCATCGATTGCGGCCAGGACATCGCCCTTCGTCAGGCGCCCATCCTTGCCGGTCGGCGTGATGACACTGGGGTCGAGGGCGTTCTCGGCGACCAGTTTCTTGGCGGCCGGCCCGGATTTGTCGAGATCGGCGGCGACCGCGGTCGTCGGCGCCGCGGTCGAGACAGGCAGCGTGGAGGTTGCAGCCGCAGCTGCGGCCGGCTTCCTGGCCGGAGCGGCGGCGCTAGCGGCACCGTCGATATAGCCCAGGAGCCCGCCGACCTCGACATTGGCCCCTTCGTCGGCCGCGATCTCGCTGAGCACGCCGGCAGCGGCGGCATTCACTTCGAGCGTGACCTTGTCGGTCTCCAACTCGACCAGCGGATCGTCGACCGCCACCTTCTCGCCGATCTTCTTCAGCCATCGGGCGACCGTCGCCTCGGTCACCGATTCACCCAGCGTGGGCACCTTGATTTCCGTCGCCATGACGATCCCTTCGGTTTCAGCGCAGCCCTGTGCGTTCAGAATAGTGTGTGTTCAGAAACGAGGCGAACGAGGAGCAGGCACCAGCTACGTCCCTGTCCGGCCCATCGGGCGAGAGGGTCGTTGTGAGGCGGTGCGCGCATCGGCACCTGCCTCATCCTAGATCCCTTCCCCTGACGGTCGGAGCGGGACTCTGCCCTCGTCTCCCAGCCTGGTCTTTTCCAATCTTGCTAAAATCGTCGCGCCGCACGGATGCCGCATCAGCCCAGAGTCAGCGCCTGATCGATCAATTCCGCCTGTTCCTTGGCGTGGCGCTTGGCCGAACCGGTTGCGGTCGCCGCGGATTCGGCGCGGCCGGCGTAGCGCGGCCGCTTGGCGACGCCGTCCAGCCCCGCGAGCACCATCTCGATACGGCGGTCGACGAACGTCCACGCGCCCATATTCTTCGGCTCTTCCTGGCACCAGACGATTTCGGCGTTCGGATAGCGCTTCAGCTCCTTGCCCAGCGCGTTCAGCGGGAACGGGTAGAGCTGCTCAATCCGCAGCAGCGCGATAGTATTAATCTTGCGCTCGGTCCGCTGCGCCAGCAATTCATAGTAAAGCTTGCCGCTGCACAGCACGACGCGCTTCACCTCGGCATCCGGCGCGATCGTCTCGGCCTCGCCGAAGATCCGGTGGAAGTTCGTGCCCGGCCCCATCTCGGCGAGGTCCGAGAGCTTTGCCCGGAGCATCGATTTCGGCGACATGATGATGAGCGGCTTGCGGAAGTTGCGGTGAATCTGCCGCCGCAGCGCGTGGAAGTAATTGGCCGGAGTCGAAAGGTTGCAGACCTGGATGTTGTCTTCGCCGCAGATCTGCAGATAGCGTTCGAGCCGCGCCGAAGAATGCTCCGGCCCCTGGCCCTCATAGCCATGCGGCAGCAGCAGCACCAGGCCGGACATGCGCAGCCACTTGGCCTCGCCTGACGAGATGAACTGGTCAATCATCACCTGGGCGCCGTTGGCGAAATCGCCGAACTGGCCTTCCCAGGCAACCAGGGTCTTGGGGTCGGCCAGGCTGTAGCCGTAATCGAAACCCATCACACCGAATTCCGACAGCGGGCTGTCGAAGATCTCGACCTGCGCCTGTTCGCCCGGCCGAATATTGTTCAGCGGCATGTAAGTCTTTTCGGTCTCCTGATCGACCAGCACGGCGTGCCGATGCGAGAAGGTGCCGCGCCCGACATCCTGCCCCGAAAGCCGCACGAATACGCCCTCGGACGCCAGTGAGCCGAAGGCCAGCGCCTCGCAGGTGGCCCAGTCGAAACCCGCGCCGGTCTCGAACATCTTCGCCTTTTCTTGGAGTTGCCGGGCGATTTTGCGATTGAGATTGAAGTCCGGCGGCACCGTCACCAGCGCCTTGCCGACTTCCTGCAGCATTTCGGTCGAGATCGCCGTATCGCCCTTGCGATCGTCGTCCGGCGCCAGGTTCAGACCGGCCCAGGCGCCTTCCAGCCAATCCGCCTTGTTCGGGCGATAGCTCTTGGCTGCTTCGAATTCGCCGTCGAGATAGGCCAGGAAATCGTTGGCCATCTTGTCGGACTGCTCTTCGCTTAGAACCTGCTGCTCGATCAGCCGGCGCGAATAGATCTGGCGCGTCGTCGGCTGGCTGGCGATGCGGCGATACATCAGCGGCTGGGTGAAGGCCGGCTCGTCGCTTTCATTGTGCCCATGCCGGCGATAGCAGAACATGTCGACCCAGACGTCCTTCTTGAATTCCTGTCGGAATTCCATGGCGACCCGGCACGCATGCAGCACGGCTTCCGGATCATCGCCATTGACGTGGAAGATCGGCGCCTGGTTGGTCTTGGCGACATCGGAGCAATAGCTGCCCGAACGGGCGTATTGCGGCGATGTCGTGAAGCCGATCTGGTTGTTGATGACGAAATGGACTGTGCCGCCGGTGCGGTAGCCCTTCAGCTCCGACATTACGCAGGTCTCGGCGACGATGCCCTGGCCGGCGACGGCGGCGTCACCGTGGATCAGGAGCCCAACGACTTCAGACCGCTCGGTGTCGCCGCGCTGGCGCTGCTTCGCGCGCACTTTGCCGAGCACGACCGGGTTGACCGCCTCGAGATGCGAGGGATTGGCCGTCAGCGAGAGATGCACGGTCCGGCCTTCGAACTCGCGGTCGCTCGATGTACCGAGATGATATTTGACGTCGCCCGAGCCCTGGACATGCTCCGGATTGGCCGGGTTGCCCTGGAACTCCGAAAACACGGCGGCGAAGGGCTTGCCCATCACATTGGTCAGCACGTTCAGCCGGCCGCGATGCGCCATGCCGAGCACGAATTCCTTCACGCCGAGTTCGGCGCCGCGGTGCATGATCGCTTCGAGCGCCGGAATCATCGCCTCGGCGCCTTCCAGGCCGAATCGCTTGGTGCCGGTGAAGCGCTTGTCGAGGAAGCGCTCGAAGCTTTCCGCCGCGGTGAGCCGCGCGAGGATCGCCCGGCGCCCCGGTGAGGTAAACTGCTCGATATTATGAGCCTGTTCGATGCGCTCCTGAATCCAGGCGCGCTGCCGCGGGTCCTGGATATGCATGTATTCGACGCCGACCTTGCCGCAATATGTGCGGACCAGGAGGTCGAGGATCTGGCGAATGCTGGCGCGTTCGAAGCCCAGCACATGGTCGATGAAGATCGGCCGGTCGAGATCGGCTTCGGAAAAGCCGTAGGTCGCCGGATCAAGGTCGCGGTCGCGACTGGTGCCGGGTGTCTGCAGACCCAGGGGATCGAGATTGGCGAGCAGATGGCCGCGCACGCGATAGGCCCTGATCAGCATCAGCGCGCGGATCGAATCAGCGATCGCCCGTTCGTCGCCGACCGTGCTGAGCGGCGCCCGCTGCTGTCCGGAATATGTGGCCGGCCCCTGCACCACCGGCTTGGCGGCAGCCGCCTCGGCCGGATGGCCGTTCTGAATGATACGCGGCGGCGGCGTGCGCGACCAGGACGGGCCTTTCAGCTCGGCCAGGATGCCTGACGCATCGCCGTTGAGATCGCCGAAGAATCCCTGCCAGCTCGGATCGACCTGCGCCGGATCTTCCAGGTATTGCGCGTAGAGCTCGGCGATGAAGGCCGAATTGGCGCCGCTCAGGAACGAGGTTTGGGTGCTCTGTGCCATGGCTCGATACCGCGTTTTGCGGACGCCCTCTTCTGTTGGGAACAAGGATTACGTAACGTTATTGTTGGCGAATACGAATCGACGCTGACATGCACGTTTTGCGGTTCCGGCGGAGTCGTTCCCCTCTCCGCCCCAATCGGGCGGAGAGGTTGGGTGAGTTGGGGAACGCACCGACCGCAAACGCCGGACATTGGCGGGGACCCGTCGCTTCCGAGGCCCCATCTCACCCGGCCTCTCCGCCTCTAAGGGCGGAGAGGAGAAATGTTACCCCTTCATCGCTTCCAGCATGGTCGAGCCCAGCGCCGCCGGGCTCGCCGCGACATGGATGCCGGCCCGTTTCATCGCCTCGATCTTGTCGCCGGCCGTGCCCTTGCCGCCGGAGATGATGGCGCCGGCATGGCCCATGCGCCGGCCCGGCGGTGCCGTGACACCGGCGATGAAGCCGGTCATCGGCTTCTTGATCTTGTGGTCGATCAGGAACTGTGCCGCATCTTCCTCGGCCGAACCGCCGATTTCGCCGATCATGATGATGCCTTTCGTTTCCTCGTCTTCGAGGAAGAGGCTCAACGCATCGATGAAATTGGTGCCGTTGACCGGGTCGCCGCCGATGCCGATGCAGGTCGTCTGGCCCAGGCCGGCCGCCGAGGTCTGCGCCACCGCCTCATAGGTCAAGGTGCCGGAACGCGAGACGATGCCGATCTTGCCGCGCCGATGGATATGGCCCGGCATGATGCCGATCTTGCATTCGCCGGGCGTGATGACGCCCGGGCAGTTCGGCCCGATCAGCCGCGAGTTGGTGCCCGAAAGGCCGCGCTTCACCCGCACCATGTCGAGCACCGGAATGCCTTCGGTGATGCAGACGATCAGCGGAATGCCGGAATCGACGGCTTCCAGGATCGCGTCGGCCGCAAAGGGCGGTGGGACATAGATCACGCTGGCATCGGCGCCGGTCGTGTGTACCGCTTCGGCCACGGTGTTGAACACCGGCAGATCGAGATGCGTCGTACCGCCTTTGCCCGGCGAGACGCCGCCGACCATCTTGGTGCCGTAAGCCAGCGCCTGTTCGGAATGGAAGGTACCCTGATTGCCGGTGAAGCCCTGGCAGATGACCTTCGTGTTCGAATGGACGAGAACGGCCATCACGCAGCCTCCTTGACGGCCTTGACAATCTTCTGGGCGGCATCCGCCAGATTGTCGGCGCTGAGAATGGGCAGGCCGGATTCGGCCAGGATCTTCTTGCCGAGCTCGACATTGGTGCCTTCGAGGCGCACCACCAGCGGAACATGCAGGCTGACTTCGCGCGCGGCAGCGATGACGCCTTCGGCGATCACGTCACAGCGCATGATGCCGCCGAAGATGTTGACCAGGATGCCTTCGACGTTCGGGTCCGAGAGGATCAGCTTGAACGCGATGGTCACGCGTTCGCGCGTCGCACCGCCGCCGACATCGAGGAAATTCGCGGGCTCCGAGCCGTAGAGCTTGATGATGTCCATGGTCGCCATGGCGAGGCCGGCGCCGTTGACCATGCAGCCGATGCTGCCGTCGAGCTTGACGTAGTTGAGGCCGTGCCTGGTCGCCTCCAGCTCGCTCGGGTCCTCTTCGGCCTCGTCGCGCAGTTCCTCGATGTCCCGGTGCCGGAACAGCGCGTTATCGTCGAAATTGACCTTGGCGTCGAGACAGATGATGTCGCCGGAACCGGTCACGACCAGCGGGTTGATCTCGACAATCGACGCGTCGAGTTCATGGAACGCGGCGGAGAGTGCCGTGATGAACTTGGTCGCCGTCTGTACCTGCTTGCCTTCGAGGCCGAGGCCGAAAGCGATCTTGCGGGCGTGGAAGGGCTGGATGCCGGTCGCCGGGTCGATCGCGTATTTCAGGATCTTTTCCGGGCTGTGCGCGGCGACTTCCTCGATCTCCATGCCGCCTTCGGTCGAGGCCATCAAGGTCACGCGGCCGGTCGCGCGGTCGACCAGCATGCCGAGATAGAGCTCGCGCTTGATGTCGCAGCCCTCCTCGATATAGACGCGCTTCACTTCCTTGCCTTCCGGCCCGGTCTGATGCGTGACCAAGGTCATGCCGATCATCTTCTCGGCCGCCGCCTTCACGTCGTCGAGCGACTTCACGACCTTGACGCCGCCGGCCTTGCCGCGGCCGCCGGCATGGATCTGGGCCTTCACCACCCAGACCGGGCCGCCGAGTTCCTTGGCGACCTTGACCGCCTCCTCCGCGCTATACGCAACACCGCCGCGCGGCACCGCGACGCCGAAGCGTTTCAGCAGCGCCTTCGCCTGGTATTCATGAATATTCATGGATGCAGCCCCCTTGTTCTCGCCCGCGACGCAACCTTATTCGGATTTCTCCTCTCCGCCCATGAGACGGAGAGGAGTTTTTATTTCTTTACGCCGCCGGCAGATTCTTGACGACGTCCATCAGCGTCTTCACGGCATTGACCGATTTGTCGAAGCCGGCGCGCTCTTCGGTGTTGAGCTCGATCTCGACGATGCGCTCGACACCCTTGGCGCCGATCACCACCGGCACGCCGACATAAACGCCGTCGACGCCGTATTGGCCGGTCAGCAGTGCCGCGCAAGGCAGGACGCGCTTCTTGTCCTTGAGGAACGAGTCCGCCATGGCGATCGCCGCCGAGGCCGGCGCATAGAACGCCGAGCCGGTCTTGAGCAGGGCCACGATCTCCGCACCGCCGTCGCGCGTGCGCTGCACGATCTTGTCGAGCTTTTCCTGGGTCGTCCAACCCATCTTGACCAGATCCGGCACCGGAATGCCGGCGACGGTCGAGTAGCGCAGCAAAGGCACCATCGTGTCGCCATGGCCGCCCAGCACGAAGGCGGTGACGTCTTCGACCGAAACGCCGAATTCCTCGGCCAGGAAATACCGGAAGCGCGCGCTGTCGAGCACGCCGGCCATGCCGACCACGCGATTGGCCGGCAGGCCGCTCGCCTCGCGCATCACCCACACCATGACGTCGAGCGGGTTCGTGATGACGATGACGAAAGCGTCAGGCGCATGCGCCTTGATGTTCTCGGCGACCGAGCGGACGACCTTGGCGTTGATGCCGATCAGATCGTCGCGGCTCATGCCCGGCTTGCGCGGAATGCCGGCCGTCACGATGATCACATCGGCCCCGGCGAGCGCCGAGAAATCATTCGATCCGGTCATCGCCGCGTCGAAGCCTTCGACCGGTGACGCCTGGGCCAGGTCGAGCGCCTTGCCTTGCGGCACACCCTCGGCGATGTCGACGAGGACGACGTCGCCCAATTCCTTCAGCCCGGCGAGCAGCGCCAGCGTGCCGCCGATCTGGCCCGCGCCAACCAATGCGATCTTGTTACGTGCCATGGATTGTTCCCTTCGATTCCCTGGGAGGGGGCGCCTGGAGAGAGCAGCGCGATCGGCCACCCCAGTGTAAACTCGCCGCGCGGATCGTGCGTCCGGTGCGCGGGGCGATTTGCCGCGGGCGGGTCTTAGCGCGAAACATCTTGACCCGCAAGCGCCGCTTCCCGCGTTGCGACACCGCGGCGGTGATCACCGTTGCGCCGGACGTCGATGTAATCGATCGACTGCATTTCCATGAGGCGCGAGACCGTGCGCTGGAATTCGAAGCTGCCCGCGCCCAGGGGGTAGAGATCCTGGGGCGCCGCGGCGGCGGAAATCACCACATGTATCTTCGCCTCATAAAGCGTATCGATCAACGTATTGAAGCGCTTGGCCTCGTTGTCGCGGTCCGGGCTCAAGAGCGGGACATTGGCCAGCACCACGCTGTCGAACGCCTCGGCGATCGCCAGATAATCGCCGGCGCCCAGCGCTTGGCCGCATAGATCGGCGAAATCGAAATAGGCCGTGCCGCAGGCTTGGCGCGGCACTTTGACCTGCCGCTTCTTGACCTCGAGCACCATCGGCTCCGGCCGCACCGCGTCGCACAATTCCGTGAAGATCTCTTCGAGTGCCGCATCCGCCTTTTCATCGTTGGGCCAGTAATAGACCGGCCTGCCGATCAGCCGCGACAGCCGGTAGTCGCGGCCATTGTCGAGTTCGAGCACGTCGAGATCACGCTTGATCATCTCGATGAACGGCACGAAGCGCTCGCGCTGCAGCCCGTTCTTGTACAGATCGTCCGGCGCCCGGTTCGAGGTCGCGACGATGACGATGCCGGCGGCGAAGAACGCCTCGAACAGGCGGCCGAGGATCATCGCATCGGCAATGTCGGTGACCTGGAACTCGTCGAAGCACAGCAAGGTGGCCCCGGCGGCGATTTCGCCGGCGACGGTCTGCAGCGGATCGCCCGACGCCCGTTCGCGCAGGCGGTGCAGCCGATCGTGGATCTCCTGCATGAAGGCATGGAAATGCACGCGCCGCCGCGCCGGCACGGCGCTGGTCGCGAAGAACAGATCCATCAGCATGGATTTGCCGCGGCCGACACCGCCGAAAATATAGAGGCCGCGCGGCACCGGCGGCGCGGGCGCCGCCAAGGTCACGCGGCCGAACCGGGCGAACCAGCCATTTGGCTGCGCCGCCGCCCGCCGCGGACGGTAGCCGAGCAGTGTGCGATGCAGCATCTGCAGCTGCTCGACGGCGTATTCCTGCATTGGATCGGGCTTCAGCGTGCCGGCGGCGCGTTGCGCCCGATAGGCCGGCATCGGCCCGGGGAATTCGGCAAGCGTCGGAACGGGCTCCGGCATCGGCGGAGCCTCAGGAAACAGCCGCATTGCCGCACGAAGCAGCAAGCGGGGCGCCGGTCGACCGCCCGCCAATCATGAATCATTCCCCCGAATGCGTCGCGCATTTTGTTGCATAGCAGCATTTGCGACGCAACCGTCACCCGTCAGCTTGCGTTAAGCATCAGACCAGCGCGTGCTGCATAAGTATGGATGAAAGACGGGCGAACATCTCGGCTCAACGATCGGCGTCCTGTTTTGCCAGAATCTCGTCCAATACGAACTGATAGTAGGTCATCGCCTCGCTGGCGGCAAACCGGTCGCGCTCGAACTCGATTTCCGGCGTCCCGGAAGGTGCCGATTCCGGCTTCAGATTGGCGCCCAGATTCGGCCAGCGCATCATCCGAGGGATGGTGAAGCCGCGAAACAGGAAGGTTTCCTTCTTCGCGTCGGGAAACAGCTCGAAGAAGCGCAGATAGGCGGCGGCCAGCGTCTTAACCGCCTCGCCGCCGCGTCCCGCCCGCATAGCCACGAACGCGGCTTCAAGCTGCGCCCGCAATTCGTCGTTCCGGATGTCGCTCGGGCGCGCCATGGCAAGCCCCTCTCAAATCGACGAGTTGATCGGCATGTCGACCCCGCGCAGTTGCTCCTTGCGCCATTTGGTATGGTTGGTCAAATGCCGCTCCCGGAATTCCGGCAGCAGCTCCTTGCCGAATTTCTCGATCGATTCCATGATGTGCTCGTGTCTCCGGTCGCCACATTGGGCGACGAAGATCATCAGATCGAGATTCTGCTCTTCATATTTCAAGAGCGTCCGTCGCAAGCTCTCGGTCGTGCCGATGGCGTTGCCACTGCGCGCGGCGCGATAGAGCGCCTTCTGGATCTCGTCCTCGGGCTCGCCGCTGGCGATCTGCTCCGGTGAGAGGAAGCCGCCGCGCTCGATCTGGCGCGAAGCCGTCTCGTCGGAGCGGTTGAGGAAGTCGCGATAGACATTGGAGACGCCGGGCTTGTGCTTCCCGCCGACCGCCGGGTTGTAGTAGTAACCCAGGGAGTAGGAAAAGAAGGCCGGACCGTTGGCGCTGCGCCGCATCGCCTCTTCGTCGGTATCGGCCATCATGAAGGTATTGAGCACGGCCAGCGCCGGGTTTATCGCATGGCCGATCGGCATCAGCTCCTCGCGGATCAGGCGGTAATATTCCTGGGTGCGCTCGCCGAGTTCCTCTGGCGTCTCGAAGCCGAAGCCCAGCGAGCCCATGCCGAGCCGGGCTGCGACCATGGTCGTCTCGCGCCGCGAGGCCGCGACCCAGAGCGGCGGATGCGGCTTCTGCACCGGCTTCGGCACGACGTTGCGGCTGGGCATCGAGAAAAACTCGCCCTCGAAGCCCTGATACGGCGTCTGCGTCATCATGTTCAGGATTTCGCGGGTGGCTTCTTCCCACATCGCCTTCTTCAGGCGCCGCTCGACGCCGAAACCGCCCAATTCCATCTCGGATGCCGATTCGCCGGAGCCGAACTCGACCCTGCCGTTGCTCAATATGTCGAGCGCGGCCAGGCGTTCCGCCACGCGCGCCGGGTGGTTGTAGCGCGGCGGCGTCAGCACGATACCGTGGCTCAAGCGTATGTTCTTCGTGCGCTGCGACAGCGCCGCCATCATCAGCTCGGGCGTGCTCGAATGCGAATATTCTTCGAGGAAATGGTGCTCCACCTCGAACACATAGTCGAAACCCAGTGAATCGGCCAATTCGACCTGATCCAGCATGTCGTGGAAGATGCGGCGCTCGGCGTCGGGGTCCCAATCATCGGCATCCGCCGGTTTCGGCAATTGCAATTCGTAGAATAGTCCGAACTTCATGCTGCCCTCCCCTGCCGCTACATGCCGGGGCCGAGGCCGCTGGCGGCGCCGGTGACGACGGCGATCCTGCCTTCCAGCGTTTCCCTGGCCCTGCTGAGTCCGGCTCATGACGGATTGTAATCCCGATTGCGCCGATATTGCGCGCCAGCAGGATCGGTAGTCAAGTTTACCGTCCGTCGAGAGCGCCGGGTTCGAATGGCGCTGGACAGCACCGCCGGCCGCGGCGTTATCATGGCGTCTGGGTGATGACGATGCAGGGTTGCCGAGCGCAGATGACAATGCTCGATCTTGAGGCTTTCGCGGCGACGCCGCTGGTGCGCGAGCCGTTTCCGTATCTCATCGTCCCGGGTTTCCTGAAAGCGGCGTCACGCCAGGCGGTGCAGCGCGACTATCCGGAAATCGCCAAGCCCGGCAGTTTCCCGATCTCCGAAGTCGAGTATGGTCCGGCTTTCGCCGCCCTGATTGAAGAGCTGGAAGCGCCGGCGCTGCGCGACGCCTTCGCCCTGAAATTCGGGATCGACCTGTCCGGCCGCCCGACCATGATGACGGTGCGCGGCCGCGCCCAGGCGAAAGACGGCCGCATCCACACCGACAGCAAGACCAAGATAATCACCGTTCTGCTCTACATGAATGGTCAGTGGGAAGCGCCGGGCGGCAGGCTGCGGCTATTGCGCTCCAGCGAGTCGCTGGACGATCCGCTGGCCGAGGTGCCGCCCGACGAAGGCACGCTGGTCGCCTTTCTGGTGACACCAAATTCCTGGCACGGCCACGGCCGATTTGTCGGCCCGCGCCGGGTGATCCAGCTCAACTGGGTCACCGGCGACGAGGTGGTGCGCCACGAACAGGCGCGCCACCGCTTCTCGGCTCGCCTCAAGCGGCTGCTGCCTTTTGCCTCATAATAACGGCCGCGCTGCGGCTCGGCCCGGAACTGCGCGAAGCATCGCCCCGACCGATACCGGCCCTTGCGCCCGCCCGCCTGTCATCGCCTATAACAGGCTGGCCGATGCTGGCACAGGGGGCGCGGGACGGCGGTGATGGGACGCAACGGAAGGGGCTGGATCGCCCGGCTGTCGATCGTCTTTCTGGTCGGTGTGCTCGCCTCCGCGTGCGGCGGCGGCGAAGGGCCGGACCATGTCAAGCTGCCGGCCGTCGCGATGCCGAAGCTGCCGCCGCCGCCGGCCGATCCATCCGCGCTCGATCCCGCCGCCCTCGCCTCGCCGCAATACGATGCGGTTCTGGCCGCCGGCGACCGCAGCCGGACGGTCGGCGATGACGCGACCGAGACCATGGAAGAGCAGCTCCAGGCGGCCGGCACGCCGATCGAGCGGCTGCACTCGCTGAGCGCCGATCCGAAGCGTTTCGTCGAAGATTTCTACATTCAGCAGACCGCCCATGTCGGCAAGCACGATACGGGTCCGCCCCCCGAGGACCGCATCCGCAAGATCGAAGGCGGCACCGACCCCGCCTCGCCCGCGCTGGTGCTGCGCCGGACGCTCGAACTGACCGGCAAGACCGGCGCCACCTGCCTGGTCTACCTGGCGAGCACGCCGGACGGCGCGGCGCTCAAATTGCGTGACGGCACGATCACGCCGGCCGAGCTCGACCGGGCACTCGGCGGCGGCTGCGCCGCGGCGCCCACGGTCGTCATCATCTCCGGCTGCATGACCGGCGATTGGGCGGCAGCGCCCATGGCGAGACCGAACCGCCTCATCATCACCGCCTCGGCCGCCGGCAAGACCGGCTTCGGCTGCGGTCCCAATGTCGGTTTCACGACATTCGACGAGTGCCTGCTCGGCGCCACGTCCGGGGCGCCGGATTGGGCGACGATCTTCGACCGCACCCGGCGCTGCGTGCTGCGCCGCGAGGCGCTGGTCGGGCAGCCTTCGGTCGAACCGCAGATCTATCTGGGCAAGCTGGTCGCGAGTCTGCCGGCGCCGTGGCGCGATACCGGCAATGCCGGCATCGTCTGGCGCCAGGGCATCGGCCGCTACTCGATCGACGGCGCGCCCTATTACCCGACCTTGCGCCAGCGCAATCTGGAAGCTCTCGAGGCCTATCGCCGGGCGCCGCCGCCGCGCGCCCTGGCGCTGACCTTCGCCGGCACGGTCGCCTTTGCCGCCGGTGTCACCGGTGCCGAGACACCGGATGATGTGGCGCGGATCGCATTGCAGCTCTGCGAATGGCAGTCGGCGGGCGCCTGTATCCTCTATGCCCGAACAGACGGGCTGGCGGCGAGCGGCCCGTCGGGATTTCCGCCCATCCATCCGCCGATGCTGGCGCGCAGCGGCCGATTCGACCCGGCGCTGGTGCCGTTCATCCGCGACGACCAGCGCGCCGCCCTCGCCGCCTACCGGACCAAGACCGGCGCCAAGGCGCTGGCCGTCGGACCGGCGACCGAAGCCGTCGCCATCGGCACCGGTGCCGACGCGGAGTCGGCGCGTCGGGCGGCGGTCGCCGCCTGCGAGCACCAAGGCGGCAGCTGTGTCATCTATGCCGATGACGATCGGATTGTGCTCGCAGACCCGCCGTGAAAGCCACTTCACTATGTAAGTTTTGTGGCGGGCATGGCAGTAGCGTCGGCTCCGGTCGCCTCGCCGTTCTTGAGACGAACGACCGAGTCAGCATCTTGAAGGTTGTCGCAACATGAGGATGGCGGATGGTGGCGTGGTTCCAGCGGGGATCCGGCACGCGATTTAGCGGCATCTTCCTGGTCTTGTCGCTGCTTGCCGGCTGCGCAGGACCGGCGGATCCGCCCGGGCCGAATTCGGCGACAGCGAAAGCCGCGATCCAGGCGCCGATCAGCGCGGTCCTGGCGGCCGGCGACGCCTCGATTGGCGCGTTCGACAATGCTATCGACCATCTGCGCGACCTGCTCGACGAACGCAACGTCGCCGGCAGTTCGACATGGCGGCTCAGCGCGCGCCGGCAGCGGCCGCCGGATGAGGAACTCTCGGCAGAGCCGACGCTGGCCGCGCGAATCGAGGCGATGAAGCCGGCGCCCGGCGGCGCGTGCCTGGTCTATCTGACCTCACATGGCGGTTTCGGTCGTGGCCTCTGGCTGGCGCCGAGCCATGTCGGGCTCATGCCGGCCGAACTCGACCGCGCGCTCGACACCGGTTGCGGCGCCGCACCCACCGTGGTCGTCGTGTCTTCCTGCTATTCTGGCCAATTCGCCGTGCCGCCGATGACCCGGCCAAACCGGATCATCCTGACCGCGGCGCGGGCCGACCGCACCTCCTTCGGCTGCGGCGCCGGCTATACCTATACTTACTTTGACGAATGCCTGATCGGCGCCCTGCCCGGTGCTGCCGATTGGCACGAGATCTACGCGCGAGCGAGCGGCTGTGTCGGCCAGCGTGAGCGGCAGATTGGCGCCGATGCATCCGAGCCCCAGGCGTTTTTCGGTGAGGCAGTGTCCTCGCTGCCCGCACCGCTGCCTCTGGACGGCAAGGCGGCAATCCGCTTCACCGCCGGCCCGACCCCCTTCCGGCCGAGCCTCGTGCCGATCGAGCGCGGCGAACGGCAGCGCGTTTTCGATCAGCTGCGGGCCTACGGCGAGATCCCGCCGCCCAAGGCGCTGGCCTTGACGCCGGCCGGGTTCTTCTCGATCGCCGCGCCGGACGCGGCCGACGCCGCCACGTCGGACGACATGGCGCGACTGGCGCTGCAGCGCTGCGAATTGGCGAGCGGCAGCGCTTGCATCCTGTTCGCCCGCGACAATGCCATGGTCAATTTCCTGCCGTCTGGCCAAGCGCCGTTTCATCCCTTGACCCTGGTGCGCAGCGGCACGCTCGACCCGGCGACCACACCCTTCATCCGCGACGATCAGCGCGGCATGATCGCGCAATACCTGCAATTACCCGCCCCGAAAGCGCTGGCGCTCAGCCCCGGCCATGCCCAAATCGGCATCGGCAGCGGCGCCACGATCGAGGCGGCGCGCCAGGATGCGCTCGACCATTGCGAAAGCGGCCAACGCGATTGCCTCCTCTATGCCGAAGATGACCGGATCGTGCTGGGGTGGCGATAGTTCACGCCGCTCTTGCAGTCGTTGCCGAGAATTCATTAGATCTGCAGCCGATTGCGGCCCGTCGGCGGGCGGCAATCGGCTGCAAGAGTTTGGAGACCATCCGATGCGCCTTGTCTTCGCTGTCCTGTCGGCCGCGCTCGTCGTGTCCGGATGCTCCAGCGATTCCGAATCGGCGGCGCCGCCCGCAGCCGTCATTTCGCTCGAATACAGCGCCAAGGAGGCGCCCGACGCAGCACTCGCCAAGGCCGAGAAGCAATGCTCGGTCTATGGTCGCCATGCGACGCAGCGGCCGGCGGCCGAGGGCGGCAATTCCAACGTCCTGATCTTCGACTGCGTGTAGCGGCTGCGCGGCCTTCGTGCCGACGTTCCCTCCGACTGCCACTCGGACGGAACGCCGAGTGGATGGACAGGCTCGCCAGACCAGCAATCGGAAGCGATCGTCACGAATATTGTAGCGCAGACAAGCCGAGCGGCGGCGGCGCACTCAACAGATTCGCGGAAATTGCTCGCCCGACAGCCAATCGACGATGCGCCCGCCGCCGAACCCCGTGGTCACATGCACGAAGCAACGATCATCGGCGACCGCCTCGCCGATGATCGCAGCCTCCCGCCCGAGCGGATGCCGCCGCATCGCGGCGAGGACGGCATCGGCCGCTGCCGACGCAACGACAGCGATGAGCTTGCCTTCATTGGCGGCGTAGAGCGGATCGAGGCCGAGCAGCTCGCAGGCCGCGGCCACCGCCGGCTTGACCGGGATCGCCATCTCGTCGAGGCGGAAACCGATGCGCGACTGTTGGGCCAGCTCGTTCAGGGTTGCGGCGAGTCCGCCGCGGGTCGGGTCGCGCATGACACGGAGGCCATCGCCGCCGGCCTCGATCATGGCGGCGACCAGCCCGTGCAACGCCGCCGAATCCGACACGATCTCGGTTTCAAACGCGAGGTGCCGGCGCTTCGAGAGGATCGCGATGCCGTGATCGCCGATGCTCCCCGACAGGATCACCCGGTCGCCGGGCCGCGCCTTGTCGGCCGAGAGGTCGAGGCCGACGGGCACGCGGCCGATGCCGGTGGTCGAGATGAACACGCCGTCGGCCTTGCCGCGTTCGACGACCTTGGTGTCGCCGGTGACGATCGGCACGCCGGCGGCGCGCGCTGCCGCGCCCATGCTGTCGGCGATGCGCTTCAGCTCGGCCAGTGCCAGCCCCTCTTCCAGGATGAAACCGGCGGAGAGATAGAGCGGCTGCGCGCCGGCCATGGCGACGTCGTTGATCGTGCCGTGGACCGCGAGCGACCCGATATCGCCGCCCGGAAAGAACAGCGGCGAGACGACATAGGAATCCGTGGTCATGACCAGGCGGCCGGAGCCGACCTCGAAGGCGGCCTGATCATTGCCGCGCCGCAGCCATTCATTGTCGAAGGCGGCAACGAAGATCTCGTCGATGAGCTGCGCCATCGCCCGGCCGCCGGCGCCGTGCGACAGATCCACCCGGCCGTTCGCAATGTCGATCTTGCGCCGAAAGGTCTTGGCGGTCATGACGCACGCCGGGCGCGGGACCTGCCATAGGTCCAATGTGCCGCGCAGGCGCCCTCGGCCGAGACCATGCAGGAGCCGATCGGCGTTTCCGGGGTGCACAGCGTGCCGAACAATCTGCAGTCGGCCGGTTGCTTGACGCCGCGCAGAATGGCGCCGCATTCGCAGGCCGGATTGTCCTTGGCCGGACTGTCCTCGATGGCGAAGCGGCGCTCGGCGTCGAAATCCGCATAGGCCGCCCTGAGACGCAGCCCGCTCGCGGGCAGGACGCCGAGGCCGCGCCACTCGAAGCTCTCGCGCAGCTCGAAGATCTCGGCGATTTCGGCCTTGGCCCGGTCATTGCCCGCCGGTTTGACCGCCCGGCGATACTGGTTCTCGACCACGTGCCGCCCCTCATTGACCTGGCGCACGAGCATGAGCACCGCCTGCATGACGTCGAGCGGCTCGAAGCCGGCGATCACCACCGGCTTTCCGAAATCCCCGGCGAAGACCTCATAGGGCTCGGTGCCGATCACCGTGCTGACATGGGCCGGGCCGATGAAGCCGTCGAGCCGCACTTGATCCGGCCCGTCGAGGATGGCGCGGATCGCCGGCGGCGTCACCACATGGTTGCAGAACACAGTGAAGTTCCGGAGCCCCTGACGCGCGGCGAGCCGGACCGCCAGCGCCGTCGGCGGTGTCGTCGTCTCGAAGCCGATGGCGAAGAAGACGATCGCGCGCGTGGGCTCGACCTCGGCGATCCGGACGGCGTCGAGGCTGGAATAGACCAGACGGATATCGGCGCCCGCCGCCTTGGCGCGCAGCAGCGACCTGCCCTGCGCGCCGGGCACCCGCATCAGATCGCCGTAGATGCACAAGGTCACCGCCGGATGAGCGGCCAGCCGGATCGCGCCGTCGATGCGGCCGACCGGCAGCACGCAGACCGGGCAGCCGGGGCCATGGATCAGGCGCAGATTTTCCGGCAGCAGCTCCTCGATGCCGTAGCGCGCGATCGCGTGAGTGTGCCCGCCGCAGAATTCCATGAAGCGATATGTCGCGGCGGGATCGGCGTCGCGGGCGATGCGGCCGGCAAGCTGTTGTGCAAGGCGGCCGTCCCGATAGGAACCGGAATCTCTCATGGCGCCGACGCTGCTTCGAGTTCGGCGATCGCCTCAAGCTCGGCGAAGACGCGCTCCGCCTCCGCCTCGTCGATCTTCGCGAGGGCGAAGCCGACATGGACCAGCACATAGTCGCCGATCCCGGCCTCCGGGACGTAGGCGAGATTGATCTCCTTGACGACGCCGCCGAAATCGACGCGGCCGAGGCGCAGGAGCGGGTCGTCACCGGCCAGGCTGAGGATCTTTCCGGGAATCGCTAAACACATGGCATCTCTCCCCGGCCTTCGGTCCAATGCGCCCAGACGGCCTGACCGAGCGCCAGCCCGCCGTCATTCGGCGGCACGCGCTCATGCCAGACCGGCTCGAACCCGGCTGCGCGCAAGGCGGCGGCAGCGCCCTCGGTCAGCAGCCGATTCTGGAAACAGCCGCCGGTGAGGATCACTCGGGGCTCGCCGATCCGCACCGCGACGGCGACGATTGCGGCGGCGAGCCCGGCATGCAGCGCCGCCGACACCACGCCGGGGCCCGCCCCCGCCGCCAGATCGGCCAGCGCCGCGACCAGCGCGGGCCGCCAGTCGATCATCGTCGTCGCGGGATCGAAGGGCAAGGCATAGGCATGGCCGCCCGGCGCGCCGTCCGCCGCCCATTCCAGCTCCGCCGCCGCCTGCCCCTCATAACTGCACCGCTGGCGCAGTCCGGCCAGCGCGGCGAAGGCGTCGAACAGGCGGCCGGCGCTCGAACTCAGCGGCGCGTTGACCCCACCCTTGAGCATCGACCGCAAGACACCATGCTCGGCCTCGGAGAAGGACTCGAGCGGTGCCAGCCCGGTCATGTCGAAGGCATCATCGGCGAACGCCTCGTAGAGCAGCCCGAGCGCCGCCCGGCGCGGCTCGCGCGCCGCCGCCTCGCCGCCGGGCAGGCGAAACGGGCGCAGATGGGCGGCGCGGCGCCAGCCCGCATCCGTGATGTGCAGAAACTCCCCGCCCCAGATCGTGCCATCCGCGCCATAGCCGGCGCCGTCCCAAGCGACGCCGAGCGCCGGCGGCCGGATGCCGTGCTCCGCCATGCAGGAGGCGACATGCGCGACATGGTGCGGCACGGCCAGCACGGGAGCGCCCATCGCGTCTGCGGCTTGGCCGGAGGCGTAGTCCGGATGCAGATCGCGCACGACCAGGCGCGGCAGGGCGGCATGCAGCCGAAGCGTGTCCTCGACCGCGCTCGCATGGCCGACCCGGGCCTCGGGGCTGTCGAGATCGCCGAGATGCTGGCCCGCCACGACTCCGCCGGCGACCGAGAGCGCGATGCTCGCCTTCCGATGGCCGCCGAGGGCAAGGATGCCCGGAGCGATGTCGGCGATGCCGATCGCGGCCGGCGCATGGCCGCGCGCGCGGCGCAGAATCTGCCCGCGGCCGCAGACGACGCGCATGACGGAATCATCGATCGGCCGCACGATCGGCCGGTCGTGGACGAGGAACAGATCGGCGATCCCGGCCAACCGGACGAGGGCAACGCGCTCGTCGGTGACGATCGGCTCGTCCGCCGCGTTGCCGCTCGTCGCGACCAGGGGAAAGCCCACTCCGCGCAGCAGCAGATGATGCAGCGGCGCATAAGGCAGCAGCACGCCCAGCCAGGGATTGCCCGGCGCCACTGCCTCGGCGACCGGGCGGCCGCGGCGACGCAGCAAGACGATCGACCGCGCCGGCGAGACCAGCAGGCGCTCTTCGAGCGCCGAGACGCAGCAACTCTCCGCCACGGCGGCGAGCGACGGGAACATCACGGCGAATGGCTTCTCGGGCCGGCGCTTGCGCAGGCGCAGCGATCCGATGGCGGCCTCGCTCCCGGCATCGGCCATCAGATGAAAGCCGCCGATCCCCTTGACCGCAACGATCCGCCCCTGCCGCAGCGCCGCCGTGGCCGCGCCGAGCGCGTCCTCCGCATCGGCCAGGACGCTCCCGTCACGGTCCCACAGGGCCAGGCGCGGCCCGCAATCGGGGCAGGCGTTGGGCTCGGCATGGAAGCGGCGATCGGCCGGATTCTCGTATTCCGCCCGGCAGGCGGCACATATCGGGAAATGCCGCATCGAAGTGCGGGCGCGGTCGTAGGGCATGCTCTCAACGATGCTGTAGCGCGGGCCGCACTGTGTGCAATTGAGGAACGGGTAGCGGTAGCGGCGATCGGCCGGATCGAACAATTCGCCGAGGCAGTCGGCGCAGGTCGCGAGGTCGGGCAGGATCTGCGCCGTGCGGGCGCCGGCCGCAACGCTCTCGCGGATCGCGAAGGCCCGGTCGCCGCACGGCGCGATAGTCGCGATCTCGACTGCCGAAACCACGGCGTTCGGCGGCGGCGTGTCGCGGATTGTCCGGACCAAGGCATCGATCCGCGCCGGATCGCCCTCGGCCTCAACACTCAGCCCTTCGGTCGAATTGCCGACCCAGCCCGCGAGGCCGAGCGCCTGCGCCTGCCGATAGACGAAAGGCCGGAAACCGACGCCCTGGACCGCGCCGCGCACCAGCAGCCGAAGGCGCCGAAGCGCGCTCGTATCGACGGAAGGCGGTGCGGCGGGCACGGACATCGCCGGTTAGATCTCTACCTCGACGCTTTCGAGCAGGATTTCCTGGGCCTGGGCATCCTCGATATCGTCCGACACGGCGATCTCCAGCCGCGCGCCCTCAGCGACGCTGCCGCGGCTCGCTTCCTCGAAATGCTCGGCGAAATGCTCGGGCGAGAGGTGGCTGAGCGCGCCGAGCCGGACGGCGACGCCGGTGACCCGCCGCGCGCCTTCGGCCCGTGCCGCATCCTCGATCCGGCGCATCAGATTGGCCATCAGGCTGGCTTCGTGCATGCTGACGCCGCTCCCTGCTCCGCGTCGCCGATCAATTCGGCATGGATGCGCTGCGCGACATCGGCGACGGCGATGCCGACCGAAGGCGACAAGGACGCGCCGATCGCAAAGCTCTCGCCCTCGATCGCATAGAGGATGCACCGTGCCGGCAATTGGCCGAGCGCGCGCGCCAGCCCGACCGCTTCCGCGAGGCCGAGCCCGTGTGAGGAAACACCGAAGGCGCCGTGCGGCAGCGCCGCCGCGCTCAGATCGAAACGCCGCACCGTGCCGGCCGGCGCGCCGGAGGCGCAGGCATCGACGAGAATTGCCGACGCCGCGCCGTCAAGCCCGGCGAGCAGCGCCGTCGCCTCGCCATCCTGCTCGGCCAGTTCGATCCCGTCCGGCAGTTTCCCGTGCAACAACCGGGCGACCTGCCGCCCGGCGGCGTCGTCGCCGCGCTCGGGGTTGCCGATGCCGATCACGATCCGGCGCCGGCTCATGCCGCCGGTCCCCGGTCGATCTCGAGCCGCAGGAAATGCGTCGAGCAGGAAATGCAGGGATCGTAATTGCGCACCGTCTGTTCGCAGCGGCGGCGCAGCGCCTCGTCCGGCAGGTCGAGGAAGCCGCCGACGTAGTTGGCGAGATCCGCTTCGATGCTGGCCTGGTTCTGCGAGGTCGGCGGCACGATCCGCGCGTCGGCGATGCTGCCATCCGCGTCGAGGCGGTATCGATGGTACAGCAGCCCGCGCGGCGCCTCGGTCGCGGCGCAGCCCGTGCCGGCCTGCGGCACGATCGCGACTGCGGGCTGATCCGGCTCCTCATACGCCTCGATGATCCGCAGTGCCTCATCGCAGGCATGGAGCACCTCGACGGCACGGACGACGATGCTGCGATAGGGGTTGGTGCAGACCGGCCCGAGGCCGCCGGCGCGCGCGGCGTCCCGGGCGATCGGCGACAGGCGGTCGAAATTCAGGCTGTAGCGCGCCAGCGGCCCGACCAGATAGGCGCCGCCGCTGCGCAGCTGCGAATGCAGCGCGGTCGAGCGCGCGACATGGCTCTCCTCGAAATGCTCGTCATACGCGGCCGCCGGGATGTCGAGTCCGCGATTGGAAACGATGCGGCCTTCGTTGAACGGGTATTCCGCGGCATGACGCAAGGCAACGAAGGTGTAGTCGCGCTCGCGGTCCGGGAAGTCGAAGCCGGCGGCCCAGCGCACCGTCTCCAAGGCCGCCTCGCGCGCCCATTTCAGCGTTTCGGCGAGCGGGGCGAAGTCGCGCCGCCGCGGCGTGCGGAAGAATCCGCCGACCCGGACATTGATCGGATGGATCTCGCGGCCGCCCAGCAGCGCCACGATCGCATTGCCGGCCTTCTTGAGCTGCAGCCCCCGGCGCACGGCGTCGCCATGGTCGCGCGCCATGTCGACGGCGCCGGCATAGCCCAGGAAATCGGGCGCATGCAGCATGTAGATATGCAGCGTGTGGCTTTCGATCCATTCGCCGCAATAGAGCAGCCGGCGCAGTCCGCGGAGCGGCCCGGTCATCGTGACGCCGAGCGCCGCCTCGACCGCATGCACGGCGCTCATCTGATAGGCGACCGGGCAGATGCCGCAGATCCGCGCCGTGATGTCGGCGACCTCGGTGCAGGCGCGGCCGCGCAGCAACGCCTCGAAGAAACGCGGCGGCTCGAAGATGTTGAGCTCGGCGCTCTCGACCGCGCCGTCACGGACGACGAGCTTGAGCCCGGCTTCGCCCTCGATGCGCGCGAGATAGCTGAGCTTGATGGTCTTACGGGGCATGGCGGTCGGCCTCCGCCCGGAACGGCTCGGCATCCGCGTTGAAAGTCCGGTAGAGCCGCCGGAGCGCCGGAGCGTCCATGCCGAGTTCGGCCAGCGCACGGCTCAGCGAGGGCGCGTTGGGCGTCTCCTTCGGTCCGAAACAGCCATAGCAGCCGCGGTCATAGGATGGGCAGAGCGCGCCGCAGCCGGCATGGGTGACCGGCCCGAGGCAGGGCGCGCCCTGCGCCACCATCACGCAGACATTGCCCTTGAGCTTGCACTCGATGCAGGTGCTGTGCGGCGGCGTCACCGGCGGGCGGCCGGCAAGGAAGGCCGAGATCACCTCGAGTAGTTGATGCTTGCTGATCGGACAGCCGCGCAGCTCGAAATCGACCGGGACATGCGATGCGATCGGGGTCGAGGTCGCAAGCGTCTGGATATAGTCCGGCCGCGCATAGACGATGGCGGCGTATTCCCGAACATCGGCGAAGTTGCGCAGCGCCTGGATGCCGCCCGCCGTGGCGCAGGCGCCGATGGTCACGAGGTGGCGCGAGCGCCGGCGGACATCGCAAATCCGTTCGGCGTCATGCGCCGTCGTGATCGAGCCTTCGACCAGCGACAGATCGTAACGTCCGCTCACGGCGCCGCTCGTGGCCTCCGGGAAGTAGGCGATCTCGACCGCGCCGGCGATGGCCAGCAGCTCGTCCTCGCAATCCAGCAGGCTGAGCTGGCAGCCGTCGCAGGAGGCGAATTTCCAGACCGCAAGACGCGGCTTGCCCGGCTTGGCTGCCATCTCAGATCTCCCGCATCGACAGCAGGCCGCGCAGCCGGTCGGAGCGGAACACCGGCCCGTCGCGGCACACGAAGACCGGCCCGAGCTGGCAATGGCCGCACAGGCCGACGGCGCATTTCATGTTGCGTTCCATCGAGAGATAGATCGACTCATCACCGAGCCCGGCATCGCGCAAGGCGGCGACGGTGAAGCGCATCATGATTTCGGGGCCGCAGACCAGCGCAATCGCATGCTGCGGATCGAAGGAGGCGCGCGGGATCAGCGCCGTCACCACGCCGACATGGCCGCGCCAGTCCCCGACGGCGTGATCGACCGTGACCTCGATATCGAAATCGAGGCGGCGGCGCCAGGCCTCGATCTCGGCGCGGAACAGGATCTCTTCGGGGCGGCGCGTGCCGTAGAGCAGAACGATCCGGCCGTAGCGCCGGCGCTCGGCCAGCAAGCGGTAGAGCGCCGGGCGCAACGGTGCCAAGCCAAGCCCGCCGGCGACGATCACGACATCGCGTCCGATCGCCTCCGCCATCGGCCAGCCGGCGCCGAAGGGTCCGCGCAGCCCGATCGGCGCGCCGGGGCGCAGTGCGGTGAGGGCGGTCGAGACCGGCCCGACGGCGCGGATCGTGTGGATGAGCGGACCCGGCGCCGCCGGATCGCCGCTGATGCTGACCGCGACCTCGCCGACGCCGAACACGGTCAGCATGTTGAATTGGCCGGGGGCAAACTCGACCGCCGCCGCTTCGGACTCGATGTCGAGCGTCCAGACCTGCGCGATGTCGCGCCGCCGCCGACGCAGCCGGGCGACGCGCGGCACCATCGGATCGCCGAAGCCGCCGGTCGCGATCGCCTGCTCAGCCATGGCTGCCATAGACATCGAGCATCTGCAGCTGGGTGGCGTGCAGCCTTTGGATCACGACGGGCATGAAACGCTTCATCAGATCGTACCCCAGATCGTGATCGGCTTCGCATTTCCGGCGCAGGCACGCGCCATCCATCGAGATCGCCCGGGTCAGTTCGAGCGCCTTGGCGTCATAGCCCCAGCGATAGGGCGGGATCAGCCAGGAGACGCCGACGATCTCGCCGGTCGACAGGGTCTGGAAGGTCAGCGCGCCGCGTCCGGGCGCCGTCAATTCGAGCGCGACCCTGCCCTGCCGCAGCAGATAGAACTGGTCGGCCGGCTCGCCCTCATGGAACAGATACTCGCCGGCCTCGAAGCGCACATTCTTGGCACAGCCGGAGACGAGCGCGAGAAAGTCGTCGCCCAGCCCGGCGAAGAACGGATGCTCTCGAACGATGCGCTCCAACCCTTCCATGGCCAGCCTCCTCAGCGCGTCTCGCTCTCGCGGATGGCGTGCGCCTCTTCGGTGATGTCGATGCCGACCGGGCACCAGGTGATGCACCGGCCACAGCCGACGCAGCCCGACGTGCCGAACTGGTCGACCCAGGTCGCGAGCTTATGGGTCATCCATTGCCGGTATCGCGCTTTGGCGCTCGGCCGGACGCTACCGCCGTGGATGTAGGAAAAATCCATGGTGAAGCAGGAATCCCAGCGCCGCGAGCGCGACGTCTCGATGCCGGCGAGGTCGCTCGAATCCTCGACCGATGTACAGAAGCAGGTCGGGCACACCATGGTGCAATTGCCGCAGGTCAGACAGCGTTCGGCGACCTCGTCCCAGCGCGGATGCTGGAGATTGCGCATCAGCAGGTCGCGCACATCCTCGGCATCCAGCGTCCTCCCCATATTGGCGGCCGTCTTGGCGATGACCGACCGGGCTTCCGCCGCCTCGGCCGGTGTCGCCGTGCGATGGGGCAGTTCGGCGAGCACGCCCTGCCCGGCTGCGGTGCCGATCGCCACGAGGAAGAGCGGCGCTCCCTCGGTCCGGATCTCCGTCAGCGCCAGGTCAAAGCCGGCGGCGGCCTCGGGGCCGCTGCCCATGGATACGCAGAAGCAGGTGCCGCCCGCCGTGCCGCAATTGACGGCGACCAGAAACGCGCCGTCACGCCGCGCCCGGTAATGCGGGTCGGCATGGCTGGCGCCGAGCAGGACCCGGTCCTGGATGGCCATCGCATGGAGTTCGCAGGCGCGCACGCCGATGAAGGCGAAGCGCTCGGCGGGATTGGGCTCGGGCGTAACCCGGACGGTCTCGCCATCCCGTTCGGCGCGCCACAGGCGCTGCACCGGCGGGTGCAGGAATCGCTTCCAGGAATGCGGCCCGACGGCGTAGCCGAAGAACGCGTCGTCGTCGCGGCGCCGGAGCCGATAGTGACCGGCCTCCTGCTCGTCGGTCCAGCCGCGGGGCAGATCGGCGATCCCGGCGATATCGTCATAGACGATCGCCTGATCGCGCAGCATCGGTCCGAGGACGCGATAGCCGCGCCGCTGCAGCGCCTCGATCAGGAGCTGCAGCCCGGCCGCGGTGATTGCGACCGGTCCCGTCGCAACGCTACCGGCTGAACCTTCGGCCTCCGACATCATCGCTCCACCGGCTCGCGTAAGAGAGGCATCTTACGGCATCAACTTCTAGCGTCCAGCCTGCTCTCGCTCCTTGATCCAGATCAACCCGGCCGGCCGCCAAACGGCGCGGACGCGGCGATGCGCGCTCAGCGCTCCTCGGGCGGTTCGAACTCCGTCGACAAGATGTCGAAGACGCGCCGCGCCGCGGTATCGAGCGGCGGCGCGATCCTGCGATCGAGCGCATCCGCGGCCGAAAAATGCGCGAAAGCGACCAGCACCTCCGCCTGCGTCGCACCGGTCGCCAGGATGCCGGTCAGCGCCGCCGCCTCCAGCGGGCCGATGATCTCGACGATCTGCGGCGCCGTCGCCGGCGCCGGAGCGCTCTTCTTTTCGGGTGATTCCACGTTCGGTTCTCCTTCTAAGTCACTTCCTCGGCGTTGTCCCGCCGCGCCTTCGGCGTCGGCGAGCGCGGCCACGGCGGCGCGGATCGTGTCGACGACGCGCTGGTGATGCGCACGCCCGATCGCGCCGGGGGCGATGGCCGCGGCGTCGAGCGGCCGGCCGAACCGGACCGTTGCGCGGCGCAGACGCGGCAGCCGCTTGCCGGGCGCCAGGATCGCCCTGGTTCCGCCGATATAGGCCGGCACGATCGGCACCGGCCGGGCTTCAAGCACGGCGGCGATGCCCGGCTGGAAGCGCTGCAGCGACCCGTCCGGGCTGAGAATGCCCTCCGGGAACCAGACGAGCGTCTTGCCGCGGCGGATGGCCGCCGCGCCGAGCGCTATTCCCGCCGCGACGGCGCGATCTGGATCGATCGGAATGACCTGCGCGGCGCGGCTGAAGAGCCGTTCGAGCGGGGTCGCGAAGAGCAGCCCCGTCCATCCGGCCCAATAGGTCTCGCGCAAGTGCCGGTGCGGCAGCGCCGCGGCCAACACGAAGGCGTCGAAATAGCTCGCGTGATTGGGGCAGATCACGAACGGCGCGGCCGGCAGAGTCTCCGTCCCTTCGACGCGCAGCCGGAACAGGCCGCGCATGACCGCGCGCAGCAAGGCTTCGCCCAAGGCGCGGCAGCGCCTGGCCCGCCGACCCGATGCGGGACTGGCCCGGGCGATTGAAGGTCAGGATCGGCGAGGTCTCGGTGAGGCCGTAGCCGGTCAGGATTTCCCAGCCGAGCCCGGAGAGCGCCGCCTCGTCCTCGACCGGCAAGGCGGCGCCGCCGCTCACCAGCAGGCGCAGCTCCGGCCCGAGCCTCGCGCGCAGCGACCGGAATACGAAGCGCCCGAGCGGCAGGCCGCAACGGCGCCGGACCAAGCCGCAGACGGCCAGAAGCGCCGGAAACAGAAGCGCGCCGAGACCCGATCGCGCCGCTGCGGCCCGGACATTGGCGAGGATCGCACCATAGAGACGCGGCACGCCGACCAGCGCCGTCGCCCGGCCCCGGCGGATCGCGTCGAGCAGTTCCGGCCCGCTGAGTCCGGCCGGGAGGATCATGGCGGCGCCGCTCGCCAGCACGGTCAGCATGCCGACCGTGAGCGGATAGGTGTGATGCAGCGGCAGCGGCACCAGCGCCCGGTCGCACAGCCCGATGACCCGCAAGGCCAGCAGCGCCGCGACATTCGACAGGAGGTTGGCGTGGGTCAGCGGTACGGGCTTCGGCGTACCCGTCGTGCCGGAGGTGAAGGCGAGGACCGCGACATCGCCGCCGCTCGTAATCCCGCCCGGCCCGGGTCCGGAAGCTGCCGCAGCCGCCGGCGACGGGCCGAGCGCGGCAATCTCGCAGGGTAGTTGGCACAAGCGCAGCCAGTCGAGCTGCGCCGGACCGGCGAGCAGCAACCGGCACCCGCCGAGGGCGAGGGCGCGGCGCAGATCCGGTTCGGCGGTTTGGGCATCGAGCGGCATCACCGGCTGGCCGGCGGCGACGATGCCCCAGAACGCTTCGATCCAGGCCGGCCCGTTCGACGCCATGAGGCCGACTGCGTCGTCGCGTTCTAGGCCGCGCGAGCGGATGGCATGGGCGATCCGGTCGGCGGCGGCGCAGAGTTCGGCGAACGAGATCGTCTCGGGGCAATCGCTGCTGCCGGCGATGATGGCCGGCCGGTCGCCGCGCGTCCCGAACCGCCTCAGCAGATCCTGCAGGGTCTCCAGATCCGGCATCGGCTGCCCTCCGTGTGCCCCGATCTCGGCCGGCTTGCTCCGGACATCGGCTCGCCGAAACCATTGCGCCGGGATCGGGGCCGCGCCTTGACATCGCTCAATGGAACCCGTCGCCGAGGAGGCCCGTCCGGCGCACAACCAAACGAGCAGCATGGCGGGGGTGTTCCCGTCCCGGCTGCTTGATCCCGGTCAAGGGCGGACTCCTCGATCGCCGGTAGCCTTATCGACGCGGCGAATCCGCCGGTCGAAAGGGGAGGCTCGGATGACCGATACCCATGTTCCGGAGCTCAGTCCGAGCAGGTCCGCCGACGAGGTAGCGCGCGCCGTGCGGCAGGCATGCGAGCCTTTGCCCGATGTGAAGCTGACCGAAGAGTTCGGCACCGCTTTCGACCGGTTCGGCGACGCCCGGATCGTCCTCCTCGGCGAGGCCACGCATGGCAGCGCGGAATTCTACCAAGCCCGGGCGGCGATCACCCGGCGGCTGATCGAGAAGCACGGATTCAATATCGTCGCGGTCGAAGCCGATTGGCCCGATGCCGACCGGATCGACCGGCATCTGCGCTGGCGCGGGCATGGCTACGACGAGGAATCTTTCGCCCGGTTCCCGACCTGGATGTGGCGCAATGAAGAAGTCGCGGATTTCATCGAATGGCTGCGCGCCCGCAACCAGGATCTGCCGATGGAGCGGCGCGCCGAATTCCGCGGCCTCGATGTCTATTCCCTGCGCAGCTCGATCGCCGCGGTGCTGAACTATCTCGACCGCGTCGATCCGGCCGAAGCGGCCTTGGCGCGGCGGCGCTATGGCTGCCTGACGCCGTGGCAGGCCGAGCCGGCCTGGTATGGGCGCGTGGTGCTGCGGGGCGAACAGGACCCGTGCGAGAACGCGGTCGTGGCGCAGCTGCAGGATCTGCTCGACCGGCGCCTGGAATACGCCGCGCGCGACGGCGAGGCCTATTTCGACGCCGTGCAGAATGCCCGGATCGTGCATGCCGCCGAGCGCTACTACCGCATCATGTATCGCGGCTCGACGGAGTCCTGGAACCTGCGCGACCGGCACATGTTCGACACGCTGCGGCGGGTGATGGCGGCGCGCGGACCGGGTGCCAAGGCGGTGGTCTGGGCGCACAACTCGCATATCGGCAACGCCGCGGCGACTGCCATGGGCTGGCAGGGCGAGTTCAATATCGGCGAGCTGTGCCGAACCGCCTATGGCGACGATGCCGTCCTGATCGGGCTGGGCACGGATCGCGGCACCGTCGCCGCCGCCGATGATTGGGACGGGCCGATGCGGATCAAGACGGTGCTGCCGTCGCGGCCGGATTCCTATGAGCGGGTGTTCCGGCAGGTCGGGCTCGCCTCGGCACTCACCGACCTGCGCGACCCGCGCAACGGCACGGCGCGGCAGTCCCTCGCCGAGCCGCGGCTGGAGCGCGCGATCGGCGTCCTCTATCGGCCGGAGACCGAGTTCCGCAGCCATTATTTCGAGGCGATCCTGCCGGAGCAATTCGACGCCTATCTGTGGTTCGAAGAAACCCGGGCCGTCACGCCGCTGCCGTCGGTACGGCCGCACGGCGTGCCGGAAACCTATCCCTTCGGAGTCTAGCCATGGCGCAAGGACTTGCCGAAGACGTCGCCGCAATCCGGATCGAGCCGGCCGGGCTGGACGGTCTGCTGGGCGTGCCGCAGCGTGCGCGGAGCATCGTGGTCTTCGCCCATGGCAGCGGCAGCGGGCGCCTCAGCCCGCGCAACAACCATGTCGCCGCGGCGCTGCGCCGCGCGGGTTTCGCGACCTTCCTGCTCGATCTCCTGGCGCCCGACGAGGAGCTCGACCGCCGCAACGTCTTCGACATCGATCTGCTGGCGGCCCGGCTGGCGCTGGCGACGCAATGGCTCGCCGGGAATCCAGCCACGGCCGATCTGGTCCCGGGCTATTTCGGGGCGAGCACCGGTGCCGGCGCCGCACTCACGGCCGCGGCGCTGCCCGGCTCGCCTGTCGCCGCGATCGTGTCGCGCGGCGGCCGACCCGATCTCGCCCAAGACAGCCTGCCTCGTGTTCGCGCGCCGACACTTCTGCTCGTCGGCAGCCTGGACGGGCCGGTGATCGAGATGAACCGGCGCGCCTATGCGGCGCTCACCTGCGAGAAGCGCCTCGTCCTCATCGAGGGCGCCGGTCATCTATTCGAGGAGCCGGGAACGTTGGATGACGTGGTCCGCCAGACGATCGCCTGGTTCCGCGGCCATCTAGCCAAGAAGACGAGCGAGAGGTAAGGCATGGCAGACCGACCAGGCAAGTTTCCGAACCGCCGCGAGGCCGGGCGCGAGCTCGCCCGCGCGCTGGCAGGCTTCACCCTGAGCGAACCGCTGGTACTGGCGCTGCCGCGCGGCGGGGTGCCGGTCGCTTTCGAGGTCGCCAAGGCCTTGCAGGCGCCGCTCGACCTGCTGATCGTGCGCAAGATCGGCGCGCCCGGGCATGAGGAACTGGGGCTCGGCGCCGTGGTCGACGGCAGCGATCCGCAGGTCGTCCTCAATCCCGAAGCGATCCGTCTCGTCGTTCCGCCGCCGGGCTATCTGGAAGCCGAGACGCGCCGTCAGCTCGTGGAGATCGAACGGCGCCGGCGGCGCTACCTCGGCGACCGGCAGCCTCAACCGGTCCTGGGGCGAAATGTCGTCCTCGTCGATGACGGCGTGGCCACCGGCGGCACCATTCGGGCGGCGCTGAAGGCGCTGCACCGGGCCGGCGCACGGCGCATCGTGGCAGCCATTCCGGTCGCGCCGCCCGACACGCTGGAGACGTTGCGGCGCGAAGCCGACGACGTTGTCTGCCTCAGCGCGCCCGAGCCATTCTTCGCCGTCGGTGCGCATTACGTCGATTTCGGCCAGACTTCGGACGATGAGGTGGTCGAGTTGCTCGATGAAGCGCGCCGGCTTCGCGCTGCAGCGCCGGGTAAGTAGTGGAGATCCCACTCAGTCAGTGTCGGCAGAACCGGTGAAAATGCCGGCCGGAGCAAGAGAAGGCTCCGATGCGATGCCGCCCGCAAGTGCGATCTCGCGGTTTGCCGAGTGGGACGGCCCTGTTCCGGCGCCCAAGGGCGCAAAAATTCGCTTGGAGATCACTTGACGAGATGCGGCGCATGCCTCGGCACGAACGTCTTCTCCCGCAGCGCGATAGCGCTCATGACCGCTTCCGCAATACTTCGCCCCCGATTGTCGATTCCGGTCCATGACGCGTTGCGGCCGCGCGGATCGATTTCGAAGAGCTTCACACCGGCAGGCACTTCGATGCCGTCGCGGACGACGCCGCGAAGCCTGCCGTCGAGAGGCGCACTGACGGCGGCATTGCCGAGATGACCGATGGTGAAATCCTTGAAGACGCGCGTGCCGATCTCGACCGCGGTGTGCCAGCGTCCGGGCGAAAGCGCATAGGCGAAGCGTTCCATGCCGCGATCGCCCAACACGGTCGAGACGCCGTCGGCCGGATCGGTCGGGCCTCGCCGGATGATCCGCCCAACCTTCGCGGGTCGCGTCTCGATCGCAATATCGCAGTTTTCGCCGGCCGAGAATCCTGGCCCCAGGCCGATGGTCATTCGGGCCAGGCGGCGGAGGTCGGGCGTGATCTGATATTTCTGCATCCTGGCATCGATCAGTATGTCGATCGGGCCGACGACCAGAAGGTCGAGAATGCCGAGCTCCGTGATCCGGACAGCGGGCGCCCGTGCCAGCCCGGCGCGAATCTCGAGGCCGGAATCGGCACGAAGCGCCATGACTCCCTCGATCGTGACCGGGTCGTCGAACAGCGCGTCGTGGAACGACATCTTCCGCCTGATGACCGGCGGGAAGGGATCGTGCGACAGCACGACGCCATGGCCGCCTCGTTGCAGGTATACGGCAACCGCCGATGCGATTTCGTTGCTGCCGAGGATCACGGCAAAGGGACCGGGCTGACCGCGTCTGACAGGATCGCGCATGGATTTCCTCTGGAGCCGCTGCTTGCAAGGTCCGGGATCGCAAAGGGCGTGCCGCGCACACCGAGTAAGTTCCGGCATTACGGCCTCCCTCATCGGCGCACCGTGGTCGCGTTCCAGACGGAAATCCCGCCCCCTGCGCCGCACGGCGGAACAGAATCCGCGCCGTGTCGAGAACCCGACAATGGACCGACACTGTCGGGAACTCCGCTCCCGCTCTCGGCCGCCGCACGGATCATTGCCGCACGGATCTCGGCTCCCCGCCGGGGCTTGGACAGACCGCATCCGCAGCGGACCGGCTGCAGCCGTCGGGCGCCTGGCCGGTGACCGCGGCGAGCCCCAAGCGCCCCAAATCAAATCCGGCGCAGTGCATGCCGTCCGCTTCCATGAGCGGGCGCCTGATCAGGAGGGGATCGGCGAGCATCAAGGCGAGCGCCGCGTCGGCGTCCAGCGCCGCCGGGTCGACCGCGCCGGATTTGACCGCCGGCGCTGCCGGATTGAACCAGGCGGCCACCGGCATTGCGCCGAAGAATTCACGAAGCCGCGCTGGTGTCCAGACCTCGCTCAACAAACTCCGCGCGACCACTTGGTGGCCGTCCGCTTCGAGCGCGCGCCGCTGGCGGGTGTTGGTGACGCAGCCGGGTTTTTCGTAGAAGACGATCGTCGCCATGCCGGCCCCCTATTTCAAGACGCCGAGTTGCACCAGCGGTGCGGCACCGCCGCGGCCGAGAATCGTGTCGACCTTCCGGCGCACCGCCTCAAGGGTGAGCGGCTTCAGCAGCGCGCCGTGCGCGCCGGCCTTCAAGCCTTCAAGCGCGGTCGCTTCGTCCGACTTGTCGCAGACGATCAGAATGCGGATGCCGGGGAAATTGTCCGCGACCTCGCCGATCAAGCCCGGCCCGCGGTCCTTCAGGAACGACACGCCGAGCAGCAGGACATCGGGCGCCAGCCAGCCCCGCCCCTTTTCGAATACGGCCTCAAGGCTGGGGAGTTCATGCGTCTCGATCTCGTCCTGCAGCATGAATTGCAGAGCCGCGCGGGTGACCTCGTCCTGGTCGACGACGTATACGCGTCGCGGATCGACCGCCTTCGAACTCTCGACACCGATCTGCATCTGACCCTCGCCACCGTTTCGTTATCGCCCGGCTCGCCCCGGACAGCCGGCCGGACCTGCAGCAAGTTCCGTTCCGCGGCGCAACAGGCGCCGTGACCCCGGCGAGGCTGCCCGACGCCCGCGCCCGGCCGCTCCTCCTTCTCTGTTCCGTTTGCGACAGCGCGACACGAGGCTGTCAGGTTCGGCACATCCCGCACGATCGCCGCGATTCGAAAATTTTCTCTATATAGTCAAATAGTTACCAAGCCGCGCGCGGTTGGCACGGCGGTTGCCTAGTGAGTCGCGGAACGGCTAGTGAGGGCTGAGTACACGCCGACGCACTGACGAGCGATGTGCTCCTTCCCGAGACCACGAGCCCGGTTCTGCAAGAGGAACAGTTTCGCGCTGTAGGCGCGGTGGTCTTTGGCAAATGTTGCGAAGGAGACACGAAATGGCGGCATTACGACAAATCGCATTCTACGGTAAGGGCGGCATCGGCAAGTCAACGACCTCTCAGAATACGCTCGCGGCCCTGGCCGAAATGGGCCATCGCATCCTGATCGTCGGCTGCGATCCGAAGGCGGATTCGACGCGCCTCATTCTGCATGCCAAGGCGCAGGACACGATCTTGAGCCTCGCCGCCGCCGCCGGCAGCGTCGAGGATCTTGAACTCGAAGAGGTCATGAAGGTCGGCTACCGCGACATTCGCTGCGTCGAGTCCGGCGGTCCGGAGCCGGGTGTCGGCTGCGCCGGCCGCGGCGTCATCACCTCGATCAATTTCCTCGAGGAGAACGGCGCCTACGAGGACATCGACTATGTCTCCTACGACGTGCTGGGCGACGTGGTGTGCGGCGGCTTCGCCATGCCGATCCGCGAGAACAAGGCGCAGGAAATCTACATCGTCATGTCCGGCGAGATGATGGCCATGTACGCGGCCAACAACATCTCCAAGGGCATCCTGAAATATGCGAATTCCGGCGGCGTCCGGCTCGGCGGGCTGGTGTGCAACGAGCGCCAGACCGACAAGGAGCTGGAACTGGCCGAGGCGATGGCCAAGAAGCTCGGCACGCAGCTCATCTATTTCGTGCCGCGCGACAACATCGTCCAGCACGCTGAGCTGCGGCGCATGACCGTGCTCGAATACGCCCCGGACTCCGCCCAGGCGCAGCACTATCGCAACCTCGCGGTCAAGATCCACGCGAACCAGGGCAAGGGCATCATCCCGACCCCGATCACCATGGACGAGCTCGAAGACATGCTGATGCAGCACGGCATCATGAAGCCGGTCGACGAAGCCGTCGTGGGCAAATCCGCCGCCGAGCTGGCGCTGGCCTGAAGCCTTCGCCAGACCGATCCGGCCCCTCGCAAAGGGGCCGGACTCCGGCGCGTCAACCCGGCCAGAGCTGAGGAGATCGACATGAGTCTGTCCAAATCGGAAAGCGTCGCCGAGATCAAGGCGCGCAACAAGGAACTGATCAACGAGGTCTTGCAGGTCTACCCGGAGAAGACGTCAAAGCGGCGCGCCAAGCACCTCAGCGTCCATGAAGCCGGGAAGTCGGATTGCGGCGTCAAGTCGAACCTGAAATCGGTGCCCGGCGTCATGACCATCCGGGGCTGCGCCTATGCCGGCTCCAAGGGCGTGGTCTGGGGTCCGATCAAGGACATGATCCATATCAGCCACGGCCCGGTCGGCTGCGGCCAGTACTCCTGGGCGGCGCGGCGCAATTACTATATCGGCACGACCGGCATCGACACTTTCGTAACGATGCAGTTCACCTCGGACTTCCAGGAAAAGGACATCGTCTTCGGCGGCGACAAGAAGCTGGCCAAGATCATGGACGAGATCCAGGAGCTCTTTCCGCTCAACAACGGCATCACCGTCCAGTCGGAATGTCCGATCGGCCTGATCGGCGACGACATCGAGGCGGTTTCCAAGGTCAAGTCCAAGGAATATGGCGGCAAGACCATCGTTCCGGTGCGGTGCGAAGGCTTCCGCGGCGTGTCGCAGTCGCTGGGCCACCACATCGCCAATGATGCGATCCGGGATTGGGTGTTCGACAAGATCGCCCCGGACGCGGCGCCGCGCTTCGAGCCTTCGCCTTACGATGTGGCGATCATCGGCGACTACAATATCGGCGGCGACGCCTGGTCGTCGCGCATCCTGCTCGAAGAGATGGGCCTGCGCGTCATCGCGCAATGGTCGGGCGACGGCAGTCTCGCGGAACTTGAAGCGACGCCCAAGGCCAAGCTCAACGTCCTGCATTGCTACCGCTCGATGAACTACATCTCGCGCCACATGGAAGAGAAATACGGCATTCCATGGTGCGAGTACAATTTCTTCGGCCCGTCGAAGATCGCTGAATCGCTCCGCAAGATCGCAAGCTATTTCGACGACAAGATCAAGGATGGGGCCGAGCGCGTCATCGCCAAGTATCAGCCCTTGATGGACGCCGTCATCGCCAAGTACCGGCCGCGCCTCGAAGGCAAGACCGTGATGCTGTTCGTCGGCGGACTGCGACCGCGCCACGTCATCGGCGCCTATGAGGATCTCGGCATGGAAGTGGTCGGGACCGGCTACGAGTTCGGCCACAATGACGACTATCAGCGCACGGCCCAGCATTACGTCAAGGACGGCACGCTGATCTATGACGACGTGACCGGTTACGAGTTCGAGAAATTCGTCGAGAAGATCCAGCCGGATCTGGTCGGCTCGGGCATCAAGGAAAAATACGTGTTCCAGAAGATGGGCGTGCCGTTCCGCCAGATGCACTCCTGGGACTATTCCGGCCCGTATCACGGCTATGACGGGTTCGCGATCCTCGCCCGCGACATGGACATGGCGATCAATTCGCCGATCTGGAAGATGACCGCGCCGCCCTGGAAATCACAGCCGAAACAGCTACCGATGGCCGCCGAGTAGGCCCGGTTCGCTCGCGAACGAGACACGACAGTTCGAAGGGGTTGCATCATGACACAGAATGCCGATCACGTGCTCGATCACTTCGAGCTGTTTCGCGGGCCGGAATACCAGGAAATGCTGGCCAACAAGAAGGCGCTGTTCGAGAACCCGCGCGACCCGGAAGAAGTCGAGCGGATCCGCGAATGGGCCAAGACGCCGGAATACCGGGAAAAGAATTTCGCCCGCGAAGCCTTGACGATCAACCCGGCCAAGGCGTGCCAGCCGCTCGGCGCCGTCTTCGCGGCCGTGGGCTTTGAAGGCACGATCCCCTTCGTCCACGGCTCGCAAGGCTGCGTCGCCTATTACCGCAGCCATTTCTCCCGGCATTTCAAGGAACCGAGTTCCTGCGTCTCATCGTCGATGACCGAGGACGCCGCCGTGTTCGGCGGTCTCAACAACATGATCGACGGGCTGGCCAATACCTACAGCATCTACAAGCCGAAGATGATCTCGGTCTCGACCACCTGCATGGCCGAGGTGATCGGCGACGATCTCAACGCCTTCATCAAGACGGCGAAGGAGAAGGGCTCGGTCCCGGCCGAGTTCGACGTGCCCTTCGCCCATACGCCGGCCTTCGTCGGCAGCCACGTCACCGGCTACGACAATGTGCTGAAAGGCATCGTCGAGCATTTCTGGAACGGCAAGGCCGGCACCGCGCCGAAGCTGGAGCGCGTGCCGAACGAGAAGATCAATTTCATCGGCGGCTTCGACGGCTACACCGTCGGCAATCTCCGCGAGGTCAAGCGGCTGCTCGGATTGATGGGCGTCGAACACACGATCCTGGCCGACAACAGCGATGTCTGGGACACGCCGACCGATGGCGAGTTCCGCATGTATGACGGCGGCACGACCTTGGTCGAGGCGGCTGAGGCGATCCATGCCAAGGCGACGATCTCGATGCAGGAATACTGCACCGAGAAGACGCTGCAGGTGATCGCCGCGGCCGGCCAGGAAGTGGTCGCGTTCAACCATCCGGTCGGCGTGGCGGGGACCGATGAATTCCTCATGGCGGTGTCGCGCATTACCGGCCGGCCGATCCCCGAGGCTCTGGCCCGCGAACGCGGCAGGCTGGTCGACGCCATCGCCGATTCCAGCGCGCATATCCACGGCAAGAAATTCGCGCTCTACGGCGACCCGGATCTGTGCCTCGGCCTTGCAGGGTTTCTGCTCGAACTCGGCGCCGAACCGACTCATGTTCTGGCCACCAACGGCAGCAAGGCCTGGGCCGAGAAGGTCCAGCGGCTGTTCGACAGCTCCCCCTTCGGCCGCAATTGCCATGTCTATCCGGGCAAGGATCTCTGGCACATGCGCTCGCTCCTGTTCACCGAGCCCGTGGATTTCCTGATCGGCAACACTTACGGCAAGTATCTCGAACGCGATACCGGTACGCCGCTGATCCGGATCGGCTTCCCGATCTTCGATCGCCACCACCATCACCGCTACCCGGTCTGGGGCTATCAGGGCGGGCTGAACGTGCTCGTCTGGATCCTCGACAAGATCTTCGACGAGATCGACAGGAGCACGAACGTCCCGGCCAAGACCGACTACAGCTTCGACATCATTCGCTGACCTCGACACGACGCGACGCCGGTGCCCGCGATTTCGTTCCGGGTCCGGCGCCGGCCCGCAGCAGTGATGGGAGGGACGCATGACTTCGCTATCCGCGACGATCCAGGATGTGTTCAACGAGCCGGGCTGCGCCAAGAACGCGACCAAATCGGCGGCGGAGCGCAAGAAAGGCTGCACCAAGCAGCTTCAGCCCGGCGGCGCCGCCGGCGGCTGCGCCTTCGACGGCGCCAAGATCGCGCTGCAGCCGCTGACCGACGTGGCGCATCTCGTCCACGGCCCGATCGCCTGCGAGGGCAATTCCTGGGACAATCGCGGCGCCAAATCATCCGGCCCGACGCTCTGGCGCACCAGCTTCACCACCGATATCAACGAGACCGATATCGTCTTCGGCGGCGAGAAGCGGCTGTACAAGGCGATCAAGGAAATCGTCGAGAAATACAATCCGCCGGCGGTCTTCGTCTATCAGACCTGCGTCCCGGCAATGACCGGCGACGACATCAACGCCGTCTGCAAGGCGGCGCGCGAAAAATTCGGTACGCCGGTCATTCCGATCAACTCACCGGGCTTCGTCGGACCGAAGAATCTCGGCAACAAGCTGGCCGGCGAAGCGCTGCTCGACCACGTGATCGGCACCGAAGAGCCGGAATTCACGACGCCCTATGACATCAACATCATCGGCGAATACAATCTCTCGGGCGAGCTTTGGCAGGTCAAGCCGCTGCTCGACGAGCTCGGCATCCGCATCCTGTCCTGCATTTCGGGCGATGGCCGCTACCACGAGGTGGCGCAGTCGCACCGGGCACGCGCGGCGATGATGGTCTGCTCCAAGGCCATGATCAACGTCGCACGCAAGATGGAGGAGCGCTACGGCATCCCCTTCTTCGAAGGCTCGTTCTACGGCATCGAGGATTCGAGCGACTCGCTTCGGGAGATCGCCCGCCTGCTGATCGAGCGCGGGGCGCCGGCCGAACTCCGCGACCGGACCGAGGCGGTGATCGCGCGGGAAGAGGCGCGCGCCTGGGCGGCGATCGCCCGCTTCAAGCCGCGCTTCAGAGGCAAGAAGGTCCTGCTGATCACCGGCGGCGTCAAATCCTGGTCGGTGGTCGCGGCCTTGCTCGAAGCGGGGCTCGAGCTGGTCGGCACCAGCGTGAAGAAGTCCACCAGGGAAGACAAGGAGCGGATCAAGGAGTTGATGGGCCAGGACGCCCACATGATCGACGATATGACGCCGCGCGAAATGTACAAGATGCTGAAGGATGCCAAGGCCGACATCATGTTGTCGGGCGGGCGCTCGCAATTCGTCGCGCTGAAGGCGGCGATGCCGTGGCTCGACATCAACCAGGAACGCCACCACGCCTATATGGGCTATGTCGGCATGGTGCGGCTGGTCGAGGAGATCGACAAGGCGCTGTACAACCCGATCTGGGAGCAGGTGCGCCGCCCGGCGCCGTGGGAGCAACCGGCCGATACCTGGCAGGCGAAGGCCATCGCCGCGCTCGACGCCGAAGCCGCCGCGAGCACCCCCGCAGCACTCGCGGCCGAGTGAGGCCGGGCATGGCGACCGTCTCGATCGGCAAGAAGTCCTGCACGGTCAATCCGTTGAAGATGAGCCAGCCGATCGGCGGCGCGCTCGCCTTCATGGGGCTGCGCCGGGCGATGCCGCTGCTGCACGGTTCGCAGGGCTGCACCTCCTTCGGCCTGGTCCTGTTCGTGCGGCATTTCAAGGAAGCCATCCCGATGCAGACCACCGCCATGAGCGAGGTGGCGACGGTGCTCGGCGGCTTCGAGAATGTCGAGCAGGCGATCCTCAACATCCACAGCCGGACCAAACCCGAAATCATCGGCATCTGCTCGACCGGCGTCACCGAAATCAAGGGCGACGATGTCGAAGGCTATATCCGGCTGATCCGGCAGAAGCATCCGGCGCTCGACGGGCTGCCGATCGTGTATGTCTCGACCCCCGACTTCAAGGATGCGTTCCAGGACGGTTGGGAAAAGGCGGTGACGCGGATGGTCGAGGTCCTGGTCGACCGGCCGGGGCCGAACACGCCTCGCGATCCGCGGCGGGTGAATGTCCTGCCGGGCTGCCACCTGACCCCGGGCGATCTGGACGAGCTGCGGACCATCTTTGAGGATTTCGGCCTGGCGCCGTCCTTCCTGCCCGATCTCGCCGGCTCGCTCGACGGGCACATCCCGGAGGATTTCACGCCGACCACCATCGGCGGGATCGGCGTCGACGAGATCGCGACGATGGGATGCGCCGGCTGGACCATCGCCATCGGCGAACAGATGCGCCGGGCCGCCATTGCACTCGAAGCCAAGACGGGCGTGCCGTACCGCGTCTTTCCGCGCCTCTGCGGCCTCGGCCCGAATGATGCGTTCATCGCGTTCCTCAGCGAGATCGCCGGTCGGCCGGTGCCGGCGAAATACCGGCGCCAGCGCGGTCAGTTGGTCGACGCCATGCTCGACGGGCATTTCCATTTGGGCGGACGGAAACTGGCGATCGGCGCGGAACCCGATCTGCTGTTCGACGTCAGCAGCATGCTGCACGAGATGGGCGCCCTGGTCATGGTCGCGGTTACGACGACGCAATCGCCGGTGCTCGAACAGGTGCAGAGCGAGACGGTGCTGATCGGCGATCTCGAAGACCTCGAAACCCGCGCCCGGCAGGCCGGCTGCGATCTCCTGGTCACCCATTCGCATGGCCGCCAGGCGGCCGAGCGGCTCGGCATTCCGTTCTTCCGGATGGGCCTGCCGATGTTCGACCGGCTGGGCGCCGGACATCTGGTTTCAGTCGGGTATCGCGGCGCCCGCGACCTGATCTTCGGCTTCAGCAATCTCATCATGGCGGATGCCGAAGCCCATCACGAGCCGACGCCGGATACCTGGCGCGGGACGGACGAGGCAACAGGGAAAGGGAGAGCCGCATGAAGGTCGCATTCGCGACGCAGGACCTCAAACGGGTCGATGCGCATTTCGGCTGGGCGAAGAATATCGCCATCTACGATATCGATCCTGCGGGCAGCCGCTTCGTCGAAACGATCGCCTTCGACGGCGATCTCCGCGAAGACGGCAACGAGGACAAGCTCGCGCCGAAGCTCGAGGCGATCAAGGATTGCGCCATCCTCTACGTCGCCGCGATCGGCGGGTCGGGTGCTGCGCGCGTCGTCGCCAACAACATTCATCCGATGAAGGTCACCCAGCCCGAGGAGATTTCCGATCTCCTGGGCAAGCTGGTCGCCGTGCTGCGCGGCACGCCGCCGCCCTGGCTGCGCAAGGCGCTCGCCAAGGGCCAGGAACGTTCGCTCGATTTCGAAGAGTGAGGGAATGCCATGCCGCAAGTGACCGATGCTCTGCCGAAAGACCCTGCCGTCGAAGCCCCCTTCATCCGCGAGCTGGTGAAGATCTGGCGGGCGCAGGATACGCATGGCACCTGGGATTCGAAGCCCGATCTCGAACTCCTCGCGCCTTACATCCTCGACAAGGAGCAGCGCCGGGCCTTGCCGATCATGGGCGATCCCGACCCGGAAACGCTCTGGCGGCTGGAGCTGTTCTTCAATGCAATCGCCCTCTCGATCGAACGTGCGACCGGGGTGATGGTCTCGCCGATGCTGAAAATGAGCCATGAGGGCTTCGGCCGCATGGTCCTGATCGGCGGCCGGCTGATCGTCGTCAACAAGCAATTGCGCGACGTCCATCGCTTCGGCTTCGACAGCCTCGCCAAGCTGGCCGAGGAGGGCGAGAAATACGTCAAGTCCGGGGTCGAGATGATCGCCCGGTTTCCCGAAGTCGCCAAATACTGAGCGGGAGGAACGGCCGATGAGCGATCTCGACTCATTGAAGGCAGAGATCAAGAAACTGTCCGCGAAGGCGACGCAAGCCAAGATGGACCTGCACGATCTGTCGGAGGAATTGCCGATCAATTGGCAGTCCATCCCGGACGTGGCGCGGCGCGCCCACGACGCCTTCGCCGAGCTGGAGCGGAAACGCGCCAGCCTGAAGACGCTCGAAACCGCGTGAACCGGCAGGAGATCGACCGATGCCGAACGTAACCCGTGACGGACGGATCTGGCAGCCGGCCTTCCTGCTCGCCATCGATCCGCGCAAATGCATCGGCTGCGGCCGCTGCTTCAAGGTCTGCGGCCGCGACGTGATGACGCTCAAGGGCCTCGACGAGGACGGCCAGCTCATTTCCTTGGATGATGACGAGGACGACGAGATCGAAAAGAAGGTCATGGTGATGAATGACGCGGGCGCGTGTATCGGCTGCGGCGCCTGTGCGCGGGTCTGTCCGACCAATTGCCAGACGCATGCGGCAACCGGGTCCGAAGCGGCAGCCGCGTGAGTCCGGACGGCGATGGACGCGGCGCTGGCCTATCAGGAGCTGATCCAAGCCGCCGACCGGTCGGCCTGCGACGCGTTCGACGCTCATGTCGCGGCCGCGATCCTGGCACTCGGACGCAGCGAAGCGGTCGGTACGGCGGATTCCGTGTGCGAAAGGGTCGGGCTCGACGGGGCGGCCCTGCGCCGGCTGGTCGCCGCCTTGTTTCCCGAAGCGATGGGCATTTGCGCCGGGGTCGACCTCTGCCTGCGTCTCAAGGTCGGCGACGAAGAGCAGACGCTGCGCGATCTGCTGTGGATGTATTCGACCGATGCCAGCCCGCTCCAGCGTGACCTGGCGGCGATGATCGCGCGCCGGTGCCTGCGTCCGCACCATCTTTGGCAGGATCTTGGGTTGCGCAACCGCGCCGAACTGTCGCAACTGATGCGACGCCATTTCGCCACGCTCGCCCAGCGCAATCGAAACGACATGAAGTGGAAGAAATACCTCTACCGGGCGATCTGCCGCGCGGACGGCTTCTCGCTCTGCGCAGCACCGGTGTGCTCGGATTGCGATGATTTCGCCGTCTGCTTCGGCGGCGAGGACGGCGAATCACTGCTCGCACGAAACCGGCTGGCCCAGGGCCGGCCTGGCTGAGGCCCCCTACTCGATCCCCTGTTCGCGCGCCTTGCACAGGGCGGCGATCCGAAAGCGCTCGTTGATCGCGATCGGGTCGGCCAGAATCCGCGCCTCGGCTTCCCTGAATGCGGCCTGCACGATCTCCGCCTCCGCACGCGTAAGCGCCACGCGGCCGGCCATATGGGTGGCGTCGGGAACGGTCTGCAGAATTGCCCGGCGGTTCGGATGGCGCTTGACGTCGATCAGGTCGACCGCCTCCAGCTTGCCCTCGAGGCAGATCGCCAGACCGACCACCTCCACCTTGCGCCCATCCGCCGTGACCTTAACGAGTACCGGCATCGTCATCCCCCGCTTCATCGGCAAGCTTGCCTGTGCGCACCACTTCCTCGTCCGCCTCGACGCGGCAGCCCTGTCCGACATCCGACATTCGTCCCGAATCCGACATCCCGCGGCACCGCTTGGTCGCGTCAGAGAGTCCGGGGCATGGGGAAACCGGGGCGCGGCTTCGTGTCGAAATAGTCCGGCCTTTCGGGCCAGCTCTCGTCCGCCGAAAACGTGAACCGAGTGACGCGGACCGGCGCGCCCGTCGAGCACGACACTTCGGCGAAGCCGATCTCGCGCTCGCCCGGCCCGGCGGAGAAATCCGCAACCACCGTGCCATCCGCCAGCCGCGCCCGCGCAAAGCCCGGCGTGCCGACCGCGCTCGCCGCGACCGGATTGGCAACGAAATTCGGGGCCTGGCGTTCCCCCTCTGCAGGGCCGAAGCCGGGCGAGCCGAAGCTGAAGACTGCGAGCACGCCGCTCCGCTCGACCGGCAGATCCGCGGAGATCGGCCGTGCGACCGAATAGACCGTGAGCGTGCCGCCAGCCAGCAGCGTCTTGATTTCATCCGGGCGGCACTGGGCGAAAGCCGTCGCGATATTCATGTCCGAATCCTGACCGAGAGGTGACATCCCGAGAAATTCAAGTTCCATGCCAGGCGTGTTCAGTACGTCCGCCCGCATTCGGATGCCGGCGCGCAGCTTGCGCGGATCTTGCAGTGCCGGCGTCTTGGTCACGTCCGGCCGATCGGGGAGAAGGCGACAATCATGAGCGAAGGAACGACAGAGACCGGCATCGCCTATGCGATCTGCGCCCTCGACGACATTCCAAGCCGGACGGCACGAGGCTTCCAGTTGATGCGGGTCGCCGAAGACGGCGCGCGCCGCCATTGGCCGATCCTCGTCCTGCGCTGGGGTCGGCAGGTGTTCGGCTATGTCAACAAATGCCCGCATGACGGCGTCCCGCTCGATTGGGAGCGCAATCAGTTCCTGGACCCGAACGGCCTGCGGCTGATGTGCGGCAAGCACGGCGCCCGGTTCGAATTCGGTACCGGCGCCTGCGTGGACGGCCCCTGCAAGGGCGCCGCCTTGCAGCGCGTCTCGCTCAGCCTCCTCGACGGCGATGTCTGCGTCACCGGCGTGACGCTGGTCGAGGAGGATGAGCCCCTGCCGGATGAGGAGCTGGACTGATCTCCGCCGGTGCCGCCATCACACCGGGCGGTTCTCGTTGCGGTTCTTGACCGGCTCCATGAGCGCCAGCCCCTCTTCGAAGGTGACGGGATCGAAGCGCGCCTCGAAACCGAGGGCGGCATCGAGCAAGTAGTCGAGCTTGCCGGCCGTATCGAGCTTCTTGATGTCGTTCTTGTCGATCCCGGTGAGATCGAGCATTTCCTTCCACACCGTCGATTCATCGCAGGGCAGCACCAGAAAGGTGATGCCGCCCAGCTCGACCCGGTACTTCGCCAAGAGATCGATGTTGTTGCAGAACAGGAAATACTTCCCCGCCGGTTCGAGCAGCCCGTCGAGGACCTGCGCGACGGTGGCGAGATAGGCGAAGGAGTGCAGATAGCCGGCCAGGATCGGGATCGTCGGCACGCCGGCCTGGGCGATCGTCAGAACCTGCTCGATCGAATAGGCCGGCGGGCGCTTCTCGTCCGCGAGCTGGGCCTGGAAGGCCAGGGCGATGTCGCCGCGAAAGCCGAAGCGTCCGGGCTTGGTCGTCGGCGCCTTCAGCACCGCATTGACCAGGCGCCCGTCCCGCTCCAGGCGGCCGAGGGCGGTCTGCTCGATCGTCGTCATGAAAATCTCTCCTCCTTGCCGGTCCGGCGATAGCGCCCGGGCCGATGCAAGTCCCAATGCAAGGCCTCTGCCGCGGCGGACGGCGGCCAACCGGCCCCGTTTTCGTCCTTGCCGCGGCATCCGGTGCGGAACCGGACGTGGCGGAAATCCGACACACGTCGCAAAAGCCACAGAGCAGCCACATAAGCTGTTTGGAAATCAATACTTTGCGGCATGGCACAGGTCTTGCGCTTCGCTGATCGACATCTTCCACGACCTTGAAGGGTGCAGCGATGATCATCCTGACGAACAGTGCGCTGAACGCGGTCCGGACGGCGATCGCCGGGGCGGAGGCGCCGGTCGGCGGCTTGCGCCTGATGGTCGAAGCCGGCGGCTGCGCCGGTTTCCGCTACATGATGGGGCTGGTCCACGATCCCGAGCCCGACGACACGATCATTGAGGCAGATGGCGTGCGCGTTTTCGTGGACAGTGCCAGCCACGAATTGCTGGACGGCACGACCGTCGACTTCGTCGTGTCGCTCTCGGGCTCCGGCTTCACCTTCGAGAACCCCAATGCGAAGTCGAGCTGCGGCTGCGGCAAGTCTTTCGGGTGACATGCCGATGACGACGAGCCCCGCACTCGAGAGCACGGCTGCCACCCCGGCCGAAGCCGAGCGTCACCGCCGCATCAAGGCGGTAATCGACGACATTCGACCCATCTTGCGCCGAGACGGCGGCGATTGCGAGCTGGTCGGAATCGACGGCAACAAGGTCATGGTCCGACTGTCCGGCGCCTGCGTCCTCTGCAAGCTCAGCGGCGCCACGCTCGAAGGGATCCAGGCGGGCATGGTCGAAGCGCTCGGCGAATTCGTGCGCCTGATCCCCGTCATGGGCGGGGTCAAGGCAGGCCCATGAGAGGCGGATGAAATGGACCGGATCTATCTCGACAACAATGCGACGACCCGCACCGACCCGGCGGTGGTGGCGGCGATGCTGCCGTATTTCACGGAGCAATTCGGGAACTGCTCCTCGGCCCACGCCTTCGGCGCAGCGGCCGCCGACGGCGTGAGACGTGCCCGCCGCCAGTTGCAGGCGCTGCTCGGCGCCGCCGCCGAACAGGAGATCGTTTTCACCTCCGGCGGCACGGAATCCGATCAGGCCGCAATCCTGTCGGCGCTGGCGACGCAGGCGGGCCGCGACGAGGTGGTCACGAGCGCGGTCGAGCACCCGGCCGTCCTGACACTGCTCGGGCACATCGAGAAATCGCGCGGGATCAAGGTGCATCGGATCGGCGTCGATGCCCGGGGCCGGCTCGACGATGAGGCTTTCGAGCGGTCGCTCGGACCGCGCACGGCGCTCGTCTCGATCATGTGGGCCAACAACGAAACCGGCACGATCTTTCCGGTGGCGCGCCTCGCGCAGCAGGCCCATGACGCGGGCGCGCTGTTCCACACCGACGCGGTCCAGGCCGCCGGCAAGATCCCGCTGGATCTCGCCGCGACCGAGATCGACATGCTGTCGCTCTCCGGACACAAGCTGCACGGCCCCAAAGGGATCGGCGCGCTGTATCTGCGCAAGGGTGTCAAGTTCCAGCCCTTGATCCGCGGCGGCCAGCAGGAGCGCGGGCGGCGCGGCGGCACCGAGAATGTACCGGGTATCGTCGGGCTGGGCGAGGCGGCGGAGCGGGCGCATGCCGCCTTGGCCACGGCATGGCAGCGCGTGCGCGGGCTGAGAGATCGGCTCGAAACGGAACTCCTGCGGCGGATCGGCCATTGCCGGGTCAATGGCGACACGTGCGATCGGCTGCCCAATACCACCAACCTCGCCTTCGACTATCTCGATGGCGAGGCGATCCTCGTCCATCTGGACCGCGCCGGCATTGCCGCCTCCTCAGGCTCGGCCTGCACCTCGGGCTCGACCGAGCCGTCGCATGTCCTGCGCGCCATGGGCCTCCCGCCGATCGCGTTGCAGGGAGCGATCCGCCTCTCCTTGTCGCGGGAAACCACGTCGGACGAGATCGAGCGCGTCGCTTCCGTCCTGCCCGGGATCATCGAGCGGGTACGGGCGAATTCGCCGCTGTGGCAGGAGCGCGCCGCCGGCAAGTTTGCAGGAGTGCCGAGTTATGTGTGAGGCAATGATGAGCGCCAGGCCGATGAATCCTCTCCCCGTCATCATCAACGACTCGACGCTCCGGGACGGCGAGCAGGCGCCGGGCGTCGCCTTCAACATCGAGGAAAAGATCGCGATCGCCCGCAAGCTCGACGCGGCCGGCGTGGACGAAATCGAGGCCGGGATTCCGGCGATGGGGGCCGGCGAGATCGAGGCGATCGCGGCGGTCGCCCAGGCCGTGCGGCACGCTTCGGTGATCGCCTGGTGCCGCATGACGGAAAGCGACGTCGATGCCGCCATCGAGACCGGGCTCGACCGCGTCCACCTCTCCGTGCCGGTATCCGACCGTCAGATCCGGGTAAAATTCGGTGTCGGCCGACAGGCGGTGATCCAGCGCATCGGCCGGGTCGTCTCCTATGCGCGCGATCGCGGGCTCGCGGTTTCCGTCGGCGGCGAGGATTCGAGCCGCGCCGAATTCGCCTTCCTGCTGCAGGTCATCGCGGCGGCCGAAGCAGCCGGGGCGCACCGCTTCCGCTTCGCCGATACGCTGGGCGTCCTCGACCCCTTCGGCACGCATCGGATCTTCCGGTCGCTCTGCGCCGAGACCGACCTCGAACTCGAATTCCACGGCCATGACGATCTGGGCTTGGCGACCGCGAACACGCTGGCCGCGGTGCAGGCCGGCGCCAATCACGCCAGCGTCTGCGTCCTCGGGCTTGGCGAGCGGGCCGGGAATGCAGCGCTCGAGGAGGTGGTCGCTGCCCTCGGCCAGATCGCCGGCCGGCGGACGCAAGTCGATTTCACCCAGCTCACCGATTTGGCGGAATTGGTCGCCGCGGCCGCCGGCAGGCCGATTCCCGCGGCGAAATCGATCGTCGGGTCGGCGGCCTTCGAACATGAGTCAGGCATCCATGTCTCCGGCCTGTTGCGCGATCCCAAGAGCTACGAGGCGCTCGATCCGGCCTGGTTCGGCCGCACGAGACGGATCGTGCTGGGCAAGCATTCGGGCATGGCCGCGATCGTGAACGCGCTGGCCACGCTGGGCGTGGCCTTCGACGAAGCCAGGGCCAGGCGGGTGCTCGACGAGGTGCGGGCGCGGGCGAGCGCGCTCAAGCGGCCGATCGGCGAGAGCGAGTTGCTCACCTTCTATGCCGCGACCGCATCCGAGGCAGCACGCGTTCCGGCGCCGGCCGGCAGCGACTGAGGAACCCGGCCGTGACCGAAGCCGCCGCCCTGCGCAGCCGCGCGCCCCGCGCCGCCCCGGGCATGTGGAGCCTGATGCGCGAGGATGTCGGCTGTGTCACGGCGCGCGATCCGGCGGCCCGGCATTGGCTCGAAGTCGCACTGCTCTATCCCGGCGTCCACGCCGTCATTCTGTATCGGCTCGCGCATGTTCTGTGGCGGCGGCGCCTGCGGTTTGCCGCGCGCCTGCTGTCATGGTTCGGCCGTCTCGTCACCAATGTCGACATCCATCCCGGGGCCACGATCGGGCGCCGGTTCTTCATCGATCACGGCGCCGGCGTGGTGATCGGCGAGACCGCCGAAATCGGCGACGATGTCACGCTCTATCACGGCGTGACCTTGGGCGGCACGAGTTGGTCGCCCGGCAAGCGGCATCCGACCATCGAATCGGGCGTGCTGATCGGCGCCGGCGCCAAGGTGCTGGGTCCGATCACGGTATGCGCCGGGGCGCGGATCGGGGCGAATTCGGTCGTCGTCGAAGATGTGCCGCCGGCCATGACCGTGGTCGGCATTCCCGGCCGGATCGTCAGGGACCCGCGCGATCGGCGCCGGACCGACGGGCGCATCGATCTCGAACACCATCTCATCCCCGACCCGGTCGGCGAGGCGCTGAACATGCTGATCGATCGGATCGCGTTTCTGGAGGCGCGGGTCACGCATCTTCAAGGAAGGCAGCCGCCGCCCAGACGGTCGGACGCGGTCGATCGCGCGAAGGATTCGGAGCCGGTCGGCTGAGCAACGGAGAGGGATTGCGATCATGAGCGTGCTGGAAGAACTCGGGCAACTCTCGGCAGCGGAGGATTTCTTCCACTTCCTCGACGTGCCGTATGAAGTCGGCATCGTCCAGGTAGCGCGGCTGCACATACTGCGCCGCATGGGGCAATACCTGAAAGGCAGCGAGCACGACGGCGCCTTCGAGGGGCTGGGCGAAACGGAGATCCGGGCGCTCTGCCGGACGCACCTGGACCAGGCCTATCGCGATTTCGTCGAGTCCTCGCCGATTCAAGAGCGGCTGTTCAAGGTCCACAAGGATGCGGTCGCGCCCAAGCCGGAGCCGGCCAAGCCGTTCGTGCCGCTGGCGGCATTGGCGGTGAGCGGCAAAGCCAAGTGACAAGGATGTCGGCTACCCGACACGACAGTCGGGTTTCGCCCTCCCGATTCGGCGGAAACCCGGCCCTCCCTGCCGTTTTGGCGCTTGGCACGCGACTTGCGCCTGTCGCTTCAAGGACCCGAGCCGCGCGGCGGCCCGCCGGGCGAAAGTGAGCCAAGATGCACATCGTCGTCTGCATGAAACAGGTTCCGGACAGCGCGCAGATCCGCGTGCATCCGGTGACGAACACGATCATGCGCCAGGGCGTCCCGACCATCATCAACCCCTATGACCTCTACGCAATCGAAGAGGCGATGCGGTTGCGCGACCGGTTCGGCGGCGAGGTCACTGTCCTGACCATGGGGCCGCCGATGGCCGAGGAGTCGCTGCGCAAGGCGCTGGCGTTCGGCGCCGACCGCGCCGTGCTGCTGACCGACCGCGCCTTCGCCGGCTCGGACACGCTGGCGACAAGTTTTGCCTTGGCCAGCGCATTGACCAAGATCGGGCAGGAGTTCGGCGCGGCCCCGATCGTCTTCGCCGGCAAGCAGACGATCGATGGCGACACGGCGCAAGTCGGGCCGGGCATCGCCAAGCGCCTCGGCCTCAACCAGTTGACCTATGTGGCGCGGATCGTCGAGCTCGACCCGGTCGCCGGGCTTGTCACGGTCGAACGCCGGGCCGAAGGCGGCGTCCAGGTGCTGCAGACCCGGCTGCCGGTGCTGATCACCATGCTCGAAGGCGCGAACGAGATCCGGCGCGGCACGCTCGACGATGTCTTTCGCGCGGCCCAGGCGCGCATCGTCACCTGGAGCGCGGCCGAGGCCGGCATCACGGAACTGACCAAATGCGGGCTGCGCGGCTCTCCGACCATCGTGAAGAAGGTCTTCGCCCCATCGCCGCGGGCGCAGAAGGCGCGGATTTTGCCGACCGCCGATCTCGGCATGGAAGCGCTCGCCGAATCCGTGATGGGCGCGATCTTCGAGCAGCAGCCGGCGCTTGAAGGCGAACTCCTGCGCTTCTCCGCCGGCCAGTAGGAAAGGGCTGCATCATGTCCGACGCGCCGAGACCGGCGGCCCCGCCAGCGGGCCGAGCAGGAACCAAGCGGGAGCTGCCGGAGCATTTCAAGGCCTACAAGCATGTCTGGGTCGCCGTCGAATGCGAGCATGGCGCGGTCCATCCGGTCTCGCTCGAACTCCTGGGCGAAGGCCGCAAGCTCGCCGCCAAGCGCGGCGTGGAGTTGGCCGGCGTGGTCATGGCCGGCGATGCCGCCGCCGTCGCCGCGGCGGCCGCCACCTGCTTCGAGCACGGCGCCGATCTCGTCTACACGGTGACCGACCCGGTCCTCGCGCATTACCGCAACGAGGCCTTCACCAAGGCCATGACCGATCTGGTCAATACCCACAAGCCGGAGATCCTGCTGCTCGGCGCGACCACGCTCGGGCGCGACCTGGCGGGTTCGGTGGCGACGACGTTGCTCACCGGCCTCACCGCGGATTGCACGGAGCTGGCGATCGACGACGAGGGCTCGCTCGCGGCGACGCGGCCGACTTTCGGCGGCTCGCTGCTCTGCACCATCCTGACCCTGAACTACCGGCCGCAGATGGCGACGGTGCGGCCGCGCGTCCTCTCGATGCCGGCGCGGCAACCGGGGCGGCGCGGCCGGATCGTCGAGCATCCTCTGGGGCTCGACGAGGCGGATATCGTCACCAAGGTCCTGGACTTCGTGGCCGACCGGGATTCGCACAAGGCACAGCTCGCCTATGCCGACATTGTCGTCGCCGGCGGCCTCGGCCTGCGCTCGGCCGAGAATTTCCAGTTGGTCAAGGCTTTGGCCGAGGTGCTCGGCGGCGATTACGGCGGCTCGCGGCCGCTCGTCCAGAAGGGCTGGATCGCCGCGGATCGGCAGATCGGCCAGACCGGCAAGACCATCCGGCCGCGGCTCTACATCGCGGCCGGCATTTCCGGCGCGATCCAGCATCGGGTCGGGGTCGAGGGCGCCGATCTCATCGTCGCGATCAACACCGATCCGAACGCGCCGATCTTCGATTTCGCCCATGTCGGCATCGTCGCCGACGCGACAGCGCTGCTGCCGGCGCTGACCGCGGCGTTTCGCAAACGCCTGTCGGTAAATCGGTTGGCCGGTTGAAGGAGGCATCCATGATCGAGGAACGCTTCGATGCGATCGTCGTCGGCGCCGGTCCGTCCGGCAATGCCGCAGCCTATACCATGGCGATGGCGGGGCTCAAGGTACTGCAACTCGAACGCGGCGAATATCCGGGCTCGAAGAATGTCCAGGGCGCCATTCTCTACGCCGATGCGCTGGAGCACATCATCCCGGATTTCCGCGACGATGCCCCGCTTGAACGGCATGTCGTGGAACAGCGCATGTGGACGATGTCGGACACTTCGCATGTCGGCATGCATTACCGGTCGGAAGATTTCAACGAGGAGCGGCCCAACCGCTACACCATCATCCGCGCCCAATTCGACAAATGGTTCAGCCGCAAGGCGCGCGATGCCGGTGTCGTGCTGCTGTGCGAGACGACGGTTACGGAACTCATCCGCGGCACCGGCGGCAAGATCATCGGCGTGCGCACGGATCGCGACGGCGGCATGGCCTTCGCCGACGTCGTGATCCTGGGCGAAGGCGTCAACGGCCTGGTCGGCCAGCGCTCCGGGCTGCGGCCGGAGATCGCGCCGGAAAACGTCGCCCTCGCCGTGAAGGAAATGCATTTCCTGCCGCGAGAGGTGATCGACAGCCGCTTCAACCTCAAGGGCAATGAAGGCGTGGTGATCGAGGCGATGGGCACGATCACCGCCGGCATGACCGGAACCGGCTTCCTCTACACCAACGAAGAGTCGATCTCGATCGGCATCGGCTGCCTGGTATCGGATTTCGCCGAGAGCGGCAGGACGCCCTATGGCCTGCTCGAAGCCTTCAAGAATCATCCGAGCATCAAACCGCTGCTGGCGGATTCGGAGTGCAAGGAATATGCGGCCCACCTGATCCCTGAAGGCGGCTACAACGCAATCCCCGAATTGTTCGGCGATGGCTGGCTGATCATCGGCGATGCCGGGCAGTTCGTGAATGCGGTGCATCGCGAGGGTTCCAACCTGGCGATGACGACGGGACGGATTGCCGGCGAGACGGTGGTGTGGCTCAAGCGCCGGCACGACGCGATGACCAAGGCCAATCTGGCCGAGTACAAGCGCCGCCTCGACGCCAGCTTCGTCATGAAGGACCTCAAGAAGTACAAGAGAATCCCGGCGTTCCTGCATGCCAACAAGCAGGTCTTCGGGCTCTATCCGCGGCTCTTGAACGCGGCGGCGCAGACCTGGTTCCGCGTCGACGGCACCGATAAGCTGAGCAAAGAGAAGGCGATCCTCAAGTCGTTCCGCGATGGCCGGAGCTTGTCCGGCCTGATCGGCGACGCATTCAAGCTGGCGAGGTCATGGCGATGACGAGCATGGTGGAAGCGGGCCCGAGCGGCCCGAAGGTCGAAGACAAGCTGTTTCAGAACCGCTATCTGGTCGATCCCGGCCGGCCCCATATCAAGGTCCGGCCGCATGAGCGGCCATCCAAGGCGCTGCTGGCGCTGACCCATACCTGCCCCGCCGGGTGTTACAACCTGAACGACAAGGGTCAGATCGAGGTCACGGTCGATGGCTGTATCGAATGCGGCACCTGCCGGATCGTGACGGCCAAGACCGGCGAGATCGAATGGAACTATCCGCGCGGCGGCTTCGGCGTCCTGTTCAAGTTCGGGTGAGCGCTCATGATGGACGAGTCTGCGCGCGGCGACTTGCTGCGCCTGTCGGATGCCGATATCGATCGTCTGCTCGATGAGGATGTCCGGTTCGGCGACCTGACGACGCGGGCGCTGGGCATCGGCGACCGGCCCGGCCGAATGAGTTTCAGCGCGCGCCAGGATCTGGTCCTGTGCGGCGTCGACGAGGCCGCGCGCCTCTTGACCCGGGCCGGCGCTTCGATCCGCTTTCAGGCCTCGACGGGGACGCGCGCCGCGAAGGGGACGCTGCTGCTCGACGCGGAAGGCCCGGCGGCAGCGCTCCATGCCGGCTGGAAACTGGCGCAGACGGTGATGGAATGGGCGTCCGGTGTCGCCACTCTGACCCATCGCATCGTCACCGCCGCACGGGCCGGAGCGCCGCGCGTGGTCGTGCTGTGTACGCGCAAGCCCGTGCCGTTTACGCGGCAGATTTCCCTGAAGGCCGTGATCGCCGGCGGCGGCGAAATTCATCGCCTCGGCCTCTCGGACACGATCATGCTGTTTCCGGAACACCGCGTGTTCCTGGACGGGACGACGACGCTGGCCGCCGCCATCGGGCGGTTCAAGGAACGCGTCCCGGAACGGTCGGTCATGGTCGAAGTCAACACCGAGGCCGAGGCTCTCGAAGCCGCGGAAGCGATGGCCGATGTCATCCAATTGGAGAAATTCGAGCCGGCCGCGGTCGCCCGCGTCGTGAAATCCGTTCGCAAGCGCGCCGACCTCCGTCCGATCATCGCAGCGGCCGGCGGCATCGCCGTGGACAATGCCGGCAGCTACGCCCGATCCGGTGCCGATGCGCTGGTCACCTCGGCGCCGTTCTATGCCTGGCCGGCCGATGTGCAGGTTCTAATTGCACCGTTGTGACGGCTTCGCTTCGCGATATTCTCGGCGACCGCAGCGTAGCACGGAGTCTCGAAGCACCTTGTTCGAAATCGTCGCCGAATCATGTTGCGATTGCGTCTCGCACCTGCAACATTGATGTAGTATTTGCCGCTCGATCGTCGTTTCGCAATGATCGGTGGTTCAGAGGTGCGCTCCGGGCGAGGTATCGGGCGATGACGACTGCAACACCGGCTACAGTGAGATTTGGCAAGACAAGCGACTCTCTAACGCCAAGAACTGCGGCGTCTTCGCACCGCGCGGAGATTGCGCTGCACGGTGTCTACGAGATCTCTAAAATCCTCGCGACCCCGGCGCCGCTCGACACCACGCTGTCCAATGTGCTGACCTTGCTGTCCAGCTTTCTCGATATGCATCACGGCATTATCGCGCTGCTCGACGAACAGGGCGAACCGCATTTCGTGGTCGGCTGCGGCTGGTCCGAACAGGATGCGCGCAGTCACTTCGCGCGGCTGCCGGAACGGGCGATCGGCCAGATCGTGACGACGAGGATGCCGGTCATCATCGAAGACGCCGCTCATAATCCGCTCTTCGCGGAGTGGTCGGCGACCGAATGGGCGGACGAGACGGGCAGCATCTGCTTCATCGGCGTGCCGATCAAGGAGCGCGACCGGGTCATCGGCACGCTGACGCTCGACCGCGTCTGCGAAGGCCAGGCGACGATCCGGTTCGACGAGGATATCCGCTTTCTCGCGATGATCGCCAATCTCGTCGGTCAGACCGTTCGGCTGCACGACATCATCGGCCGCGATCGCGAAAGGCTGATGAGCGAGCAGCGGCGCCTCGAAAAGGAATTGTCGGAAACGGTCCGGCCGGATCGCCCGACGAATGCGCATGGCATCATCGGCGGCAGTTCGGCGATCCGCTCCGTCATCGACAAGATCGAGATCGTCGCCCGCAGCAACACGACCGTCCTGCTGCGCGGCGAGTCGGGGACCGGCAAGGAGTTGTTTGCGCGCGCCGTCCATGACCTGTCGCCGCGCAAGAAGGCGCCGTTCGTCAAGCTGAACTGCGCCGCGCTATCGGAAACCATGCTGGAATCCGAACTCTTCGGCCATGAGCGCGGGGCCTTTACCGGGGCGTTGACCTTGCATAAGGGCCGCTTCGAACTGGCGCATGGCGGGACGCTGTTCCTCGACGAGATCGGCGAGATCTCGCCGTCCTTTCAAGCCAAGCTGCTGCGGGTCCTCCAGGAAGGCGAGTTCGAGCGCGTCGGCGGCACGAAAACGCTCAAGGTCGATGTTCGGCTGATCACCGCGACCAACCGGAACCTCGAGGACGATGTCGCCCACGGCAAGTTTCGCGCCGACCTCTATTATCGAATCAATGTGATTTCCATCGCCTTGCCGCCGCTGCGCGACCGGCCGGAAGACGTGTCGCTGCTTGCCGGTGAGTTTCTCCGGCGATTCAATGAAGAACATGGCGTGCAATTATCGTTGAGCGCGTCGGCGAGAGGCGTGCTCGAAGGCTGCTACTTCCCGGGCAATGTCCGGGAACTCGAGAATTGCGTGCGCCGGACGGCGACGCTGGCGAAGGAGTCGAAGATCGTCGCAGACGACTTCGCGTGTCGGCATGACGAATGCCTGTCGGCGACTCTTTGGCGCGGAGCTATTCCGTCCAAGACGCCGCTCACCATCATTGCCAAGCCGACGCCAAGCCCGCCGGCCAAAGTCGTCCGACCGGTGGACTCGGACACCGCCTCCGACCAGGTCGAGGACTGCCCGCAATCGGAGACCGCCTCGGCGCTCCATGGCGACGGCCCGACCGAACGGGAGCGGCTGCTCCAGGCGATGGAGACTTCCGGCTGGGTCCAGGCCAAGGCTGCGCGCCTGCTCCAGTTGACACCGCGCCAGATCGGCTATGCGCTGCGCAAGCACAATATACCGATCAAGAAATTCTGATTCCGGATCGCGCTGCCGCGTTCATTAGCCGCTCGGCGGCCGATCCCCCTCGCACCAGGAGCGTCCTGCCATGAAATTGAGCGCGCGGAACGTTATTCCGGGCAAGATCGTCGCGGTCCAGAAGGGTGTGACGACCGCCAATATCAAGATCGAGATCGCGCCGGGCCGCCTCATTACCGCGTCGATCACGAATGAGGCGGTCGAGGATCTGGGTCTCGAGGTCGGCGACACGGTCTCGGCCGTGATCAAATCATCCGATGTGATGGTCGGGAAGTGATGCTGCAGACGCGGCGGCGCCCGTCGCTTGCACGAGCCCGCTCTTGACCGCTTGAAGACGCCGATGACCTGAGCGGCGCGCGGTGTCGCGCCACCAATCGTCGAGAATGTCGCCATCGCATATCAAGGTCGTGCCGAAGCCGCCGGTGAACTGTGCCCAGGCCGGTGCCAATCGCCGCGACACGCTGGTCAGGAGCGGCAGCCCGGCCTCCAGGGCGGCGAGGATCTCGGCGCGCAGGCCGCGTCCTTCGGCTTCCGTCTTGCCGAATTTGTTGACGATGACGAGATCCACATCGGCGGCGATTGCCGCCCTGACGGATTGAGCCGCGACCGCAAGTCCGGCCTGATCCAGTTTGCACACCGTCGAGCCCGGCCCCAGATCCTGGCAGATCGAGATCGCCCGCCCGGTCATGAGATCGACGACTTCCATCAGCTCGGTCGTTCCGGCTTGGCCGCGCCGGTTGCGCTGGACCACGCCGCCGACGCGATGCCCGGCCCGCTGGAGGCGTGCCGCGAAGGCGGCCAGCTCGGCATCGGCATCGTCACCCGGCCGATAGATCACAGCCCCTAGATTGTCGAAATCGTCAGTCGGAAAGTGACGGCGGAACGGCATGGCGGCTCCTCGGTCGGTGATGAGCGCGAGATGATCTCGGGCGACACCGCCCGAAACAATTCGGCTCCTGTCGCAGGCCGTCGATGGCAACAGGCACAGCATTGTCGGATCCTCGACAACAGCGCCATCGGCATCGTGCCCGCGTCGACAAAAGCAAGCGGCGTGCCACGCCCTTCGCACCTGCCCTGCCGGCCGCGGCCCTGGCGCAGTCCGACATGAATGTGTCGCGTTTCCGACGTCCCTGGCCCAGGATCGCGGCGGTTCGCGTGGAAACCTAATAAACCTGTTTAATATCAATATTTTATGATGACGGCACGTGACTTGCTTCGGGCGGAGAAGCCGGGGTGACGCCCCGTCCGCCGATCCCGACGTCGCGGCGGCGGCTGCGAAGGAGCGAGGCCATGGCCTACAAGATCGTTGCGTCGCAATGCACGGGCTGCAGCATCTGTGAATTCGAATGTCCGAACGCCGCGATCTCGATGAAGCGCGGCGGCTTCGTCATCGACCCGAAGAAATGCACCGAATGCGTGGGCTTCTTCGACCAGCCGAAATGCAACGAAGTGTGTCCCGTGCCGGGTACCTGCATTCCCGCCTGAGACAGCATTGCTTGAAGACCGGCGCGGCCCGGAGCGAAGCGCCGATCGATTCTGCCGAATGAAGGGAACCGCCCGATGAAAGTCATGATCCGCCGCTCGCCAGAGACCGGCCTTTCGATCTACGTGCCGAAGAAGGATCTCGAGGAGCCGATCGTCGAAGCGCAACACGAGACCCTGTGGGGCGGCTGGATCCGCATCGCCAATGGCTGGGTTCTGGACTTGCCCGAGATGGCGGCGGGAACGCAATTGCCGATCACTGTCAACGCCCGCAAGCGCGGCGAAACGGAGTAGCATCGCCATGAATGCGCCGCTTGCGCTGACCGACATTCTGCGCGTGGAGGACGCCGAGAGCATCCTCGCCGAGCTGGCCGCGCCGCTCCGCGCGGGCCGCATCATCCCTTACCTCGGACCGGGCCTCGCCAGCCTCGTCGCGCCGCAGGCGCCGATGACGCCCGAGGCGCTGGCCGCGTTCTTCGCAACCAAATTCGCCTTGCCGCGCCGGGCGAAGGGCAATGCCTGGGCCGCGGCGCAGCATATCGAAAGCCTGAAGCATCGCGCGACCCTGTCGCGGGCGATGGCCGAGGCGTTCGCGCCGCCGGTCGAACCCGGCCCCTTCCATCGCCATCTCGCGACGCTGAACCTGCCGATGATCGTCGACACCTGGTATGACGGCGCCATGCGGAGCGCCCTCTCCACGCGCGGGGATTGGGGCGAAGTCCAGGGAATCACGCGCGCCGGTATCGGCGAGGATCGCTGGTACCGCTTCTACGACGCCGCCGGCCGCGAAGCCGATCGGGACGCCGCCGCGTCTTGGGCGACGCTGCTCTACAAGCCCCATGGCGGCATCGTGCCGGCGCAGAATTTTTTGATCTCGGATGCCGATTACGTCGAGGTTCTGACCGAGATCGACATCCAGACGCCGATCCCGGACGCGGTGAAGGATCGCCGCGCGACGGGCAGCTTCCTGTTCGTTGGATGTCGGTTCCACGACCAGTTGTTGCGGACCTATGCCCGCCAGATCACCAAACGGTCGGCCGGGCGGCATTATGCGGTGGTCGAGCCCGATGGCCTGACGCGCAACGAACTTCGCTTCTTCCTCGCGCAGGGACTGACGCCGCTCGCCATCCCGGTCGCCCGCGCCGTCGAAATCCTGATCCGGCCGGCGTGAGCCGCATGGCTCGCCCGGCGGGCCGCTCGTGTCGCCTTTCCCACCTGTGTCGATCATCGACACGCTCGATGTCGGTAAGGCGACAGCGCGAGAACCCAAGAGCAAGATACTGATTTTATTTATATTTCTTTCGATGATCGGAGTGGCACGGCGGTTGCTGAGCATGACTTCCGAGATGGGCAGCCAAGACAAGGAGCGGAGATGGACGGATCAGCACGCGGCGAGGTCTCCGGGATCGGCGCCATCCAGAATGTCGAAGCCGCCATGCAGCAGATCGCCGAGCACAAGGGGTGCGGCACACAGGGCGGCAGCGGCAAGGCCAGTTGCGGGTCCGCCGCCGGCCAGGGCGATTTGCCGACCGAGATCTGGGAGAAGGTCAAGAACCATCCCTGCTACAGCGAAGAGGCTCATCATCACTATGCGCGCATGCATGTGGCGGTGGCGCCGGCCTGCAACATCCAGTGCAATTACTGCAACAGAAAATATGATTGCGCCAATGAATCGCGGCCTGGTGTCGTCAGCGAGAAGCTGACCCCTGAACAGGCGGCCAAGAAGGTGCTGGCGGTCGCGTCGACCATTCCGCAGATGACCGTGCTCGGCATCGCCGGCCCCGGCGACCCGCTGGCCAATCCGGCAAAGACCTTCAAGACCTTCGAGCTGATCTCGAAGACCGCGCCGGACATCAAGCTGTGCCTGTCGACCAACGGCTTGGCCCTGCCCGACCACGTCGACACCATCGCCGCCTTCAACGTCGATCATGTGACCATCACGATCAACATGGTCGACCCGGAAATCGGCGCGAAGATCTATCCCTGGATCTTCTGGAACCATCGCCGCTACACCGGAATCGAGGCGGCGCAATTGCTGACCGACCGGCAACTCCTGGGGCTGGAGATGCTCACCGAGCGCGGCATCCTGTGCAAGGTCAACTCGGTCATGATCCCGGGCGTCAACGACAAGCACCTGGTCGAAGTCAACCGGGCGGTGAAGTCGCGCGGCGCCTTTCTGCACAACATCATGCCGCTGATCTCCGCACCCGAGCACGGCACCGTGTTCGGCCTGACCGGCCAGCGCGGCCCGACCGCTCAGGAGTTGAAGGCCCTGCAGGATAGTTGCGAAGGCGAAATGAACATGATGCGGCATTGCCGGCAATGCCGGGCCGATGCCGTCGGCCTGTTGGGCGAGGACCGCAGCGCCGAATTCACCACCGACAAGATCATGGCCATGGAGGTCAACTACGATCTCGACACGCGCAAGGCCTATCAGGAGCGGGTCGAGGGCGAGCGTGTGGCCAAGGTGGCGGCCAAGCAGGAGGAGCTGGCGACCCTGGCCGGCGAGATGAGCGAGATCAAGCTGCTGGTCGCCGTCGCGACAAAGGGCTCGGGCCTGATCAACGAACATTTCGGCCACGCCAAGGAGTTCCAGGTCTACGAGCTGTCGACCGCCGGCGCCAAATTCGTCGGCCACCGCCGCGTCGATCTCTATTGCCAGGGCGGCTATGGCGACGAAGACAGTCTGGAGACGGTGATCAAGGCAATCAACGACTGCCATGCCGTCTTCGTCGCCAAGATCGGCGGCTGCCCCAAGGCCGATCTCTTGAAAGCCGGGATCGCCCCGGTCGACGAGTTCGCGCATGAGTTCATCGAAAAATCGGCGATCGCCTGGTTCAAGACCTACCTCGAAAAGGTGAAGAGCGGCGAGATCGACCACGTCGAGCGCGGCGACGCCCAACTTCGCCAGGGCGCGCTCATCGCCGCGGCGTGACCGTCGCGGTATTCGGAAGTGAAAGGACTGAGACCATGGCCCTGAAGATCATCGCCTCGCAATGCACGAGATGTTCGGCCTGCGAGGCGGAATGCCCGAATGTCGCGATCTCCGAGAAGGGCGGGACATTCGTGATCAACCCCAAGAAATGCACCGAATGCATCGGCCATTTCGACGCCCCGCAATGCGCCGCCGTGTGCCCGGTCGACAACACCTGCGTGATCGACACTTCGTACCCGCGCTATCAGGCGCCGGCCTGACAGCATCTCGCCGGTCGGCGCACCGCGGCAAGGCCCCTGGCCTAAACTCAGAATTTTGGAGCGGCAGCGATGAACTTCACCCTCACCAGCGCGGCGGAGCGTTTCATTCGGCTCATGCTGCGGGCCGATGGCGGGCCGCAGAGCGGCTTTCGGCTGAGCGTCACGCCCGGCGGCTGCGCCGGACTGTCCGCGGAGATCGACGTGACCGATACGCCCCGGCCGGGCGATACGGTGGTCGAGACCAACGGCTTCAAGTTGTTCCTACCGATCGAAGCCCGGCTCCTGCTCGACGGCGTCATTATCGATTTCGTCGATAGCGCCGCGCAAACCGGGCTGGTCTTCCGCCACCCGAACGGCTTTTCCTGCGCGTCGAGCGCCGCCCGGGCGGCGCACTAGGCGGGATGGGGCCGATGCTCGACGCGATGGATCGCGGCAGCCCGCCGGCAGCCACCGCCGCAATGACCGGGCTGACCGACGCCGTCTTCGGCGGCGGCTTGCCGGATGCCGCCGAGCGCCATCTGCGCCAGGCCGGACTGAGCTATCACCTCGATGATATCGCCGAGTTCCACCTGCGCCAGGCCGAGGCGCTGGCGCCAGGCCATGCCGCGGTGCTGATCGGTCTCTACCGCTTCTACTTCTACAAGGGCCGGCTCGCCGATGCCCTCGACGTGGCGGCGCTTTGCCTGACGAAGGCCGCGCACGACAACGGGCTGGCAGCGGACTGGCGCCGGGTCGCGACCGGGGACGCCGAATTCGGCCGGTATGAGGCCTCGGCACCGCGCTTCTACCTCTTCACGCTGAAGGCTTGGGCCTATCTGCAAATGCGCCTGGGTCATCTCGCTGCGGGACATGAGGCGGTCCTGAAACTGCTGGAGCTGGATCCGAGCGACAAGATCGGCGCCCGGGTTCTGCTCGAAATCATCGGGCGCGTCGGGCAGGACGATCATGAGTGACATCGATCAGACCCTTGACTGGCTGGGTAAGGAAGTCGCCTGCGCCGGCTGCCCGCACGAAAGTATGAACGCAGCCGGACGATGCCGGCTGGCGCATGCCTGCGTCCGCGATCGCTATGCCCGGCGCATCGATCGGTTCTTCGATTGGAACCCCGATCTCGCGAATTCCTATCTCCATCATCCGCATTTCGAGGTCCGCGCCATAGCGGCGACGCGCGCCGACCTCTTCCTGTTGCCGGCGCTGCTCGACGATCCGGACGAGACGGTGCGGTGGAACGCCGCCCGCCGCCTGCCCAAGCGCTACACTCTCAGATTGCGCCGCGATCCGCACCGCGAGGTGCGCATCCGCATTGCCGCCGAGCTCGACGAGAGCGAAATCCTGCCGATGATCGGCGACCCCGATTATTACGTGCGCCTGGTCGTGGCGCGGCGCCTGGCGCCCGGGCGGCTCGCGCGCATGATCGAGGATGAGGAGCCCGAGATCCGCCGCGTCGTAGCGCGCCGCGCGCCCATCGAGTGGCTCTTTCAGATGGCGGCCGACCGCGAAGGCGACGTCAGGCTCGAAGTGGCGAAGCGCCTCGCCCCCGATCTCCTGCCGCGCCTGCGCCATGACCCGGACTGGCGCGTGCGCTTCGAGGTCGCGACCCGGATCGCCGCCCCACACCTGATCGGCCTGCTCGCGGACGATGATCTGCTGGTGCGCGAGATGGCGCGCTCGCGCCTGTCCGTCGTCCCGGAACCGCAGAGCCCGGAACCGCAGAAGGAGAGTGCTCCATGAGTACGATCGTCCGCGACAGCGACGTCGTCGAGATCGCCGACCCGCCGGTTTTCGCGTTCGGCGAAAAGGTCAGGTCGAAGCGGGTCATCCGCAACGACGGGACCTATGCCGGCAAGGAGATCGGCGAGATCTTGGCGAAAAAGGGCGAGGAGGGCTACGTCGTCAGCATCGGCACCTTCCTGCAGCAATTCTACATCTATGGCGTCGAATTCCTGGAGAGCGGCAATCGCGTCGGCATGAAGCGGAAGGAACTCGAGGCCGTTGTGCCGCGCGACGACGATGCCGACCTTCCTTTGCCCGGCGCGGTGGCGCCATGATCGAGCCTCGGCAACCCAAATTTCAGTGGGGTCAGCGCGTCCGGACGCTGGTCGATCTGCGCAATGACGGCTCGTTTCCCGGCACGCCGGCCGATGCGCTGCTGGTCGAGATCGGCGGCGAGGGCGAGATCGTGCAGATCGGCAATCATACCTGGTCGAATACGCCGATCTACCTCGTCGAGTTCGGCGATCAGCGGATCGTCGGCTGCCTTGAGGAGGAGATCGCCCCGCTCGCCTGAGGGGAGATACATCATGATCGAACCGATATCGGACATGACCGGGCGGCTGGCGCCGCACCCCAACGATCTGGACCGCAAGCGCATCGAGCGCGCGCTCGCGGCGCGCAAACGCTACCGCTACGTGACGCCTAGCGTGACGCGGGCCGCCGGCGGGTACCGGATCGAGAGCCCGTGCTGCTCGCGCAACATCGATGCCGAGGGCGGGGTCATCGACGTGGCGCTGATCAATTACCGAGAGGATGAGGGGATCTGGGTGCTCTATCGGAAGGATCACGGCCGCGGCGCCTGGGAGTTCGAAAGCGCCTACGGAAGACTGAACGATCTCCTGGACCGGCTCACCACCGATCCCGACCGGCAATTCTGGCAATGAAGGAAACTCGACCGTGGGATTGAGCCGCGAGGATGTCGCCGTGATCGATGCGGTGCTCGGTGCGCCCGACGCCGAAGCGGCGGCGTTCGGTGCGCTGCGCCGGCAATTGCCGCACCTCGCCTGGACCCGCTGCGACGCCTCGGACGTGACCGAGACGCCGTTCCGCAGCTATCGGAGCTTCGACATTCACCTGCTCGACGGCGCCGGACATTGCGTCGAAATCACCGCCGATCCGGGGCGCGCGACCGGGATCGTGCTCGCATGGCGGGCCGCGCCGTGACCGAACTCATCGGCGCGGCCTGCGGCGACACCGAGGGACCCGGCGCAGCCAGCGCGTTCATTCCGCTCTCGGACCCCGACATTACGCTTGCCGAACTCACCGCGGTCGGCGATGTCCTGCGCTCGGCACAGCTTTCGGCGGGGCCGGTTGCCGAGGCGTTCGAAGCGGCCTTCGCCCGGTATCTCGGCGTCCGGTACGCGGTCGCGGTGCCGAGCGGGACGCTCGGCCTGCTCATCACGCTGGCCGCCTACGGCATCGGGCCGGGCGACGAGGTGATCGCGTCACCCTATTCGTTCCGCGAGACCGCGCACGCGATCAGCCTCGCCGGCGCCCGACCGGTCTTCGCCGATATCGACTATTGGGCCGGGACCTTGGTCGCGGAGAAGGTCGAGGCGCGCATCGGCGCCAGGACCCGCGCGATCGTCGCGGCCAACACCAACGGCCATCCGGCGGCCTGGGCGCCGCTCCGCACGGTGGCGAAGGCGCACGGCCTGATCCTGATCGAAGATTCGACCGAGGCGATCGGTTCGAAATATCAAGGCGCGCTGGTCGGGACCTTTGGCGACGCCGCGATCTTCGATTTCTCGCAACCTTCGCCGCTCACCTGCGGCGAAGGCGGAATGGTCGTGACCGACGACATCGATGTCTGGGTGGCGCTGCGCCGCCATCGCGCCCACCGCCTCAATGAGCGCGCCTCCGTCGTGGTCAGCGCGGCGGCACCCTACCAGGCCGGGATCAGCGATCTCGCGGCCGCCCTCGGCCTCGCCCAACTGCGCCGCCTCGATGAGATCCTCGAACGGCGCCGATCGATCGAGCATTTGTACTACAGGCACATTCAATCCTTCGAAGGGATCAAGGATCCCTATGTGGCACCGGAAGTGACCGAGGCGCATTGGTTCCTCTACCTCGTGCATCTCGGCACGCGCTTCTCTCGGTCCAGCCGCGACGCGATCGTTGAAGATTTGCGGGTCGAACAGGTTGCTGCCGCCGCCTATTGCCATCCGCTGCACCTGCAGCGGCATTACTTCGAGCTGGGCTATCGCCAGGGCGACTTCCGGGTGACGGAAAAGGTGGCGGATCGGGCCGTGGCCCTGCCGTTCCATGCGCACCTGACCGAGGACCAGATCGAATTCATCGTCGGCACCATGAAGGACGCGTCGATCAATGTCGGCGCCGGAGCCGCGATCTATTAGCGGGCGGCACGGTGCCGCCCGACGCGAAACTACGGGTGATGAGGAGTATGCCGATGACGTTGCTCACTATCCTGCCTTCCGGCAAGTCGATCGATGTGGCCGAAGGGACAACCCTGCTCGCCGCCATCCTCGCCGCGGATGAAAGCCTGACCCACAAATGCGAAGGCAAGGCCAATTGCGGCACCTGCCATATCTACGTGCATGAAGGGCGCAAGGGCCTGTCCAAGATCGCCCGCCTGGAGAATGAGCGGCTCGACACGATCGTCGGCATCGGCTCCAAATCGCGCTTGGCGTGCCAGGCGATCATGCTCGGAACGGAACCGGTCAAGGTCGAACTGCTGGGATTCGGCTCCGGACTGTAGGGGGCGAACTTTGGAGCGGCGGCGGGGCGGTGGCGTCCGCGCCGCGGGCGGGGACGCAGCGCCCGCCGGACGGCGGCGGGCTCAGAGGTTGGGTGACTGGTGCCGCAACTGCCGGGAAGAAAAGTAGGCTGCCGGACCTCCGGCGCGCTCTCGCTTACTCATCCGCGTCCGCCACGCCTTCGAGCCTATGGCGGAGTACCGCGATCACGCGCTGCGTCGCCGCCAGATCCTCCAACTGAATTCCATCGGAAAGTTTGTTGATCCAGGGAGTTTGCAGGCGCATGGCGTCGTGCAGCGTCTGCCTGCCCTTCTCGGTCAGCACGATGAGTTGCGCGCGCCGATGATGCGGATTCGTCTGGAAAGTGACCATCCCCTCGGCCGCCAGATCATTCACAATCCGCTGAATGTTCTGTCGGTTGGCTCCCATATCGCGTGCGAGCCACGCGACCGGTTGCGGGCGGTCGGCGGCCGCGATGCTGCCGAGAACTTGCCAGCGCGCGCTCGTCAGGCCAAGGCCCGCGACGAGCCTGTCTCCCGCAGTCAGCATGCGGTTGGTCAACCCAAACAGGTCGAGAACGAAATCGCTGAGGGCAGCGCCGGCGGGCGTTCGCTGGGTCGTGGGCATTTGGCTCCATATATTTATGTTGACATCATAGTGTCAAAGTGATTATGTCTCGTACATACCACATTGACACCATACTGCCAAAGGAGTTCGCCGTGTCCCCGACCCTTCGCCCTCTGGACCCCGCCTACCCGATCGAGCGACAGCTCGCGGTCGATGCCGCGCCGGTCGTGCTGGTAAACCTGTTCACGCTCGATCTAGCGGATGAGCAGACTTTCCTCCAAGTCTGGCAGAACGACGCCGCGTTCATGAAGCGCCAGCCGGGCTTCATCTCGACGCAGCTGCACCGCGCGATCGGCGAGAACCCGACATACCTGAACTACGCCATGTGGGAATCGACGGCGCATTTCCGCGCGGCTTTCGCGAATCCCGAGTTCCTGGCGAAGCTTTCCGGCTACCCGCCCTCTTCCGTCGCATCCCCCCACCTGTTTCAGAAGGTCGCGGTACCCGGCATCTGCGTTGTGTAACGGTGATAAGACGCGAATGAGAGGAGGCTAAACTCGACAAATACATGATAAAGCGCTCAAAAAGGGAGGTAATATGATTTTACGTTCGGGGCTCCTATTTCTGCCGTTCTTTTCAAGCTTCCGATAATCGCATTCCGGATAATAGACCGGCTGGTCGATCTCCTCTCCGAGAGGAAATATATGACAGCGTAGAACAGGGCCGAGAAAACAGGCCTGGGGCTCACGAATCCC
>Ga0181519_10000133_pt1 | contig 65274 bp, 61 predicted proteins | sample PEATcosm2014_Bin_26_FD_121102 | JGI IMG/M metagenome (GOLD analysis project Ga0181519, IMG submission 121102) | Peatland microbial communities from MTU Mesocosm Facility, Houghton, MI, USA - PEATcosm2014_Bin02_10_metaG | ecosystem: Environmental > Terrestrial > Soil > Wetlands > Peat | place...
ACCAGCAGGCAGACCGCGGCCAACCGGCAGAGCGGGCCGCCGCCGATCAAACAATCGGGCCGTCGTGCGCTGTCGACCGTATGGCGGCGGTCGCGGATCGGCTCGACGAATCCGCCGGCGAGACGGGCTCGCGCAACATCGGCAGCACCTGCAGCGCCGCCCGCTCGACGTCGGCGAGGTAGTCGATCTCGATCCACGGCGCGCCGGTGATGTCGGCGACGTCGAACACGGCGCTGCGCTCGAGCAGCAGATCGCGCACCGCCTCCTCGTGCGGCAGGTGGCCGCGTGCGTCCACATAACCCGCCACCAGCACCGCCAGCCGGCGCGCGGCCGGCTCGTCGAACCGAAAGAAGCCCACCGACTCGCCGATGGTGTCGTACTGCAGGCCGGGCGCGACCTGCTTGCGCAACTCGACCGGCACGCCGGCGCGCAGGCAGAGCTTCACGGGTTCATCGCCGGCCTCGAAGTCGCGGTCCAGCAGCACGCGGTTCACCGTGCGATCCGCCACCAGCGCCTGCATGATGCGCTCGTCGTACAGTACGTCGGCGTCCATCAACAGCACGTCGCCGCCGCGGGTTAGGTCGTCGGCGACGGTGTGCACGGTGAGCACGCTGCCGAGTTCGAAGTCCGGATTGATCACGATGCGCGGCCGCGGCCGCCAGTCAAGCCGGCGGATCTCCTCCACGACCATTTCATGGCGATAACCGAGTGCCAGCACCACCTCCTTGATGCCGGCCCTGTGCAGCAGGCGAAGATGCCGCTCGAGCAGGCTCATGCCGCCGAAGGGCAGCAGGCATTTCGGCATTTGCTGATTCTCGGGCAACTGCATTCTCAGGCCGCGTCCGGCGGCGAGCAATAGGGCGCGCATCAGCCATTGTCGCAGGATATCTGGCGGCGGCGCCACAGCCGTTTGGAGAAAAACCAGTAGAGCAGTCCGGGCGCGCCCAACAGAATTTCCCGCGCGCGCTTCGCGAGCGACAGCGCGAGTGCCGCGTCCGGCGGCAATCCAACCAGCGGTGCGAGCAGCAGATAGCCGCCCTCCTGCACGCCGAGCGCCCCGGGAATGGCGAAGGCCGCACCGCGAATCGCCTGTCCCAGGCTCTCGAGCAGCAGCGCGTCGCTCAAGCCCACGGCGACTCCGAGCAGCGGCAGGATCAGATACACCTCGCCGGTGCCGACCAGCCAGCCGGCCAGACTCAATGAAAAACTCGCGGCCACACATGCTCTGCGATCATAAGTTCTCTGTATCGCCAAGTCGATGGCCGCGGCCTGACTCACCCACTGCGTGAGGTCGCGCTCACCGGAGAAGCGGTGGAGCGTGCGCATCAGGCGCGCGAACAGGCCGCGGCGCTGCAGGAGATAAAAACCGCCCACCTGCAGGGCGAGCAGTGCGCTCGCGATCAGCACCGAGGAAGAGAGCGCATCCGCGGGGCGGTGGCTTGCGCGCAGCCACAGCAGCGCCACGCCGATCAAGGCAAAGCCGATCTGCGCGACGGTCTGCAGCGTGGTACTCACGGTGATGACGGCGGCGGCATCCTGCATCGCCATACCAAGACGCGCCAGATGCCGCGTCATCAGCACCGGGCCGCCAAGCTGTCCGGCCGGCAGCAGGCTATTGGCGGACTCGCCCACCCAGCGCGCGAGCACGGCGTCGCGCAGCGCGTGGCGCACGTCTGCCATGAGCACGCGAATCGCCGCCGCGTCGATCACCAGCGGCAACAGGTGAAACGCGGCGAGCAGCACCAGTCCCCAGCCGGCACCCGCCAGCGTGGTCATCACCGCCGCCAGTCCCTGCGAGACCAGCACGCCGAAGAACAGCAGCGCGCCCGCCGACAGCAGCCACACCCGCGCCGCGGTCACGGCGGCGTCCGGCGGAACACCTGGCGAAATCCGAAGTACGCAATCGCGTCCTTCATGTTGGAGATGAGCCGCCGCCAGCCGTGCATCGCCGGGTCGGTGACGTACTCGAAGGTCAGCGATACGCGCTTCTCGTCCGGACCCAGTGGCGTGATGCGGTGGCGCAGCGCGTCGCCGTCGAAGAACACCAGGGCGCCGGGCTCGAGCCGCACCGCCGCGGACACCGGCGCCATGCCCGCCGTGCGCGTGTGCAATTGATATTCGAGCAGGCAAGAGGATTGGTCGATGACGCCGAACAGCAGCGTGTATCGCCGGCCGGCGTAATACGAGGTGTCGTAGTGCCAGCCGATGTGGTCGCCGGGGCGGGTGTAAAAATACAGCGCATGGGCATGCGCGTCCTGCGGCGGGGATTCCTGCAACGTTTCGCCGCACAACGCGGCCAGCCAGGCGATCAGCGCCGGCGAGCGGTACAGCTCGCCGATCACCGGCGCCAGCCGGCCGATCACATGGCGGCCGACGCTGCCGCCCTGCTTGTGGCCCGGCAGGTAATTGCGGTTCACCGACCCCTCGACCGCCGCGACCGCGGCGATGAGCTGCGCGGTGATCGAGGCCGGCAGAAACTCCGGCAGGTGCAGGAAGGCACCCTGGCGGATGAACTCGCGGTGCAGCGCCTGCGGATCGAAGCGTTGCAGAGCGCCGGCGAGCACGTCGTTCAGGCCGGCAGCGTTCAGGCCGGCAGCGTGCGCCGGTAGTCGATCGTCACCCACAGCGCGAACAGCGGTGCGCCCACCGAGGCTGCGATCAGGAACGGCGTCAGGGCGTTGCATAGGGTCACCAGCGGTAGCAGATACAGCACATCCTCGGTCTCGAACCCGCCCACGGACGCCTGCCGGACCGCGTTCTTGCCGGCCATCGCCTCGATGCGCATGCGCAGGAAGAAGATCAATGCTATCGCACTGCCGGCCAGCGTGCCGAGCAGGACGGGTGCCACCGGCAGCGCCACCGCGTGCTGCGAGACGCCGACGCCGATGGCGACGAACACCAGGATGGTCACCGCGGCGTCGCTGGCGATGTCGTAGACATGCCCGAGGCGGCTCGACCTGCCGCTGATGCGCGCGAGCTCACCGTCGGTGTGATCGATGAAGTTCGACAGCCCGAGCAGCAGCGCCGCGACATTCGACAGCGCGTAGCGGCCGGGCAGGAAGGCCGCGGCCGCGGCGAGCCCCACACCCAGGCGGAGCGTGGTGAGGTGGTTGGGCGTGACCCAGCTGTCCTTGAGGGGGCCGATCAGGAAACGCGCGAGGCGCGCATCCCAGGGCCGCTTGACGTCGAGCATGGGGGATTCTAAGTCATCATCCGGCCGCAGCGCGCCAGCACCGCCCGCAGGTCGCGGATCGCCGGGAACACCTCGTTGTTCCAGTCCGCGCCCTGCGCCTCGTAGGCGCGCTGCTCGTGTTCCACGATGTCCTTGTCCTCGCGGAAGATGTTCTCCGTGAACCACACCACGAACGGCCACACGAGGTCGATCACCAGCGGAATGGCCGGTTTCTTGACGGACAGATAGCCGAAGGTGCGGTTGCGGTGCTGCGCGGCATCCAGCGGCGTGTAGCCCAGCCAGACATCGAGCACCGGATCCTGGCTGAGTTCGATGTTGCGGCCCACCCAGACCTTGAGGCTCTGGGAAGGATAATCGGTGCGAATGCGCATGTGGTCGGAGAAGTCCTTCTTGGCCTCGCCGCGGCGGCGCATCAGATCCACGATGACCTGCTCGCCCACGGAGGGCCGGCCGGCGGTGCGGCTGAAGCTGTATTCGACCTGCGCCCAGTTCTCGCCGGATTGCCGGCCGATGCACTGGGCGCGGATCGAGCCCATCTGCTTGCGATGCATGAACTGGTGGTTCATGTCGAACAGGTTTTCGTGCATGAAGGTGTAGTGGCAGGCGACCTCGCGGTTCAGGCGCCGGGTCTTGTAATCCCTGCGGCGCGCCGAGCCCAAGGCCGCGGGCAGGCGCGCGTCGGCCAGGCCCGGATCGCCGGGAAAGACCAGGATCAAACCGTCCACCTCGCGCGCCGGATAGCGGCGCACGCCGTTCGGCAGCCGCTCCTTGCCGAGATACGGCACGTCCACGCAGGCGCCGCTGCCGTCATAGGTCCAGCCGTGATAATGGCATTTGAGCTGCTCGCCGCACACCACGCCGAGATGCAGCGGCACCTGGCGGTGCGCGCAGCGATCCTCGAGCGCGTACACATCGCCACCGGCGCCGCGATAGAGCACGATGGGCTGCCCGGCGAATTGCCGGCCGAGCGTGTTTCCCGGCTTGAGCTCATGGGACCAGGCGAGCGGATACCAATGATCCGGGTGCGCGCCAATGCGGCGCAGGTCGAAGGCGTTGGGCGAGTTGGCCGTGTTGAGGCTCATGGTCCTATATTAGACCCTGATCGCGCAGCCAGGCGACGGCATCTTCAAAGGCCCGCGCGGGCGGGCGCCAATGATAGCCGAGCTCACGCACCGCTTTGGCGCTCGAGAAGAACATGCGCTTGCGTGCCATGCGCACCCCCTCGACGGTGATACGGGTCGAGCCGCCGGTGAGGCGGGCCGCGAACTCGGCCGCGTAGGCGAGCGGCAGCACCGCGGCGTAGGGCAGGCGGATGCGCGGCGGCCGGCGTCCCACCAGGGGCGCGATCAGGGCCAGGATATCGCGCAGCATCAAGTCCTCGCCGCCCAGAATGTAGCGCTCGCCCACCCGGCCGCGTTCAAAGGCGAGCAGGTGCCCCGCGGCCACATCATCGACGTGCACGATGTTGAGCCCGGTGTCGACATAGGCGGGCATGCGTCCGGCGGCCGCATCCAGCACCAATTGGCCGGTGGGCGTCGGCTTCACGTCTCCCGGCCCGATGGGCGTCGAGGGATTGACGATGACCACGGGCTGGCCGCCGCGCGCCGCCTCCAAGGCCACCTGTTCCGCCTGAAATTTCGAGCGCTTGTAATGGCCAATCATGTCCTTAAGGCCGGCCGCCGTCGTTTCGCTGCCCGGCGAGCCGTCGGCCGGCAGGCCGATGGTGGCGACGCTGCTGGTATAGACCACCCGGCTCACGCCGCTCGCCTGCGCGGCCCTCAAGATGTTGCGGGTGCCCTCCACATTGACCGCGTAGAGCTGCCGCGGATCGCGCGCACCCAGCCGGTAATCCGCCGCCACGTGAAACAGGGCATCGACGCCGGTGAGAGCGCGCCGCAGCGAGCCCGGGTCGCCAAGATCGCCGGTAACCACGTCCACCGCCAGGCCCTGGAGATTGCGCCGGTCGGAATTCGCGCGCACCAGGGCGCGCAGCTGCCAATCCGCACGCCCAAGCGCGCGCGCGACCGCCGCACCGACGAAACCGGTGGCCCCGGTCACCAGGGCCTTCACGCGGGCGCCAGCGAGCCGAGGCGCGCCGCCGCCGCCAGGGTGCGGCTCGCGGCCCGATAGCGCAGCGCCAGGCGCGACAGCGGTGCAAGATCCGCGGGTGAACGCGCCAGCGCCCCGAGCAGGCGCCACAGGTGCAGCCGGCCCGCGGCATCCGCGGCCGCGGCCACCGCGCGCGGCAGATCATCGGCGGCGCGATCGACGATGACCTTGATGGCGACGAAGGGCAGGCCGTGCGCCGCGGCCACCTGCGCCACCGGCAGGCACTCCATGTCCACCGCCAGCGCGCCGGTGTCGCGAAAGGCCGCCGCCTTGGCGGCGGCGCTGCCAAGGGCGCGCGCGCTGGTGAGCAGCGTGCCGCGCGCGATGGGGTGCTGATCTGCGAGCGCGGCACGCAGCCGCTGGTGCCAGGCCGGTGCCATGTCCAAGGCGGCGCCGCCCGATGCCATGACGCAGCTCGGCAGGAACAGCGCGCCGGCCGCCAGCGCCGGGTCCAGTGCGCCGGCCAATCCCCAGCTCAAGAGCGCCGTGGCGCCCGAGTCGATGAGGGCGCGAGCCGCCGCGGCGGCCGCATCCCCGCCCATGCCGCTCACCGACACCGAGGCGCCGGCGAGGCGCGCGAGCGGCCTGGCCTCGGCGGCCAGCGCACAGACCACGCCGATCATGAGCGGCGATGATTGCGATAGGCGGCCAATGCCCACAGCGGGAAATAGGCGCTGTAGCCGTGATACTTCAAATAGAACACCCGCGGAAAGCCGGGCGCGGTGTACCAGGGATCGCTCCACAGTCCGTCCGCGCGCTGGGTTCGCAGCAGATACTCGACGCCGCGCCGCACCGCGGAGGAGTGCGCTTCGCCGGCGGCCAGCAACGCGAGCAGCGCCCAGGCGCTCTGGTGCGCCGTGCTCGGCGTCACTTCACCCTCACGCAGCGCCCGGGCATAGCTGTCATTGCTCTCGCCCCAGCCGCCGTCGGCGTTTTGCCGCCGCTCGAGCCAGTCGACGGCGCGCCGCACACAGGAATCGCCGGCGCCGATGCCGGCCTGCGCAAAGGCGGTAAGCACCGACCAGGTGCCGTAGACATAGTTGGTGCCCCAACGGCCGAACCAGGCGCCGTCCGGTGTCTGTTCGCGGCGCAGGAAGCCGATGGCCCGTTGCAGGGCCGCGCGGTCCGCCTCGCGCCCCACCAGCGCCAGGGCCGTCACCACGCGCGCCGTGACGTCGCTGGTGGGCGGATCGAGCAGCGCGCCGTGGTCCGCGAAGGGAATCTGGTTGAGCCTGAAGTGCGTGTTGTCGACGTCGAAGGCGCCGAAGCCGCCGCTGCGGCTTTGCATGCCGACCAGCCAGTCGAGCGCACGCTCGATCGCCTGGGCATGGCGGGAGCGATCGGCGGCGCGGTGCATGGCCCAGACGATCACCGCGGTGTCGTCGAGATCGGGATAGAAGGCGTTGGCGAACTGAGAGGCCCAGCCGCCGCCCGGCAGCCGCGGGCGCGACACCCGCCAGTCGCCCGGCTCCTCGAGCAGCTGCCGCGGCGCGAGCCAGTCGAGCGCACGCTCGGCCGCGGCGCCGGCCTCGGCCTCGCGCAGCTCCTGCATGGCCAGGGCGGCGAGGGCCGTGTCCCAGACGGGCGACACGCAGGGCTGGCAATAGGTGCCCGACGGGGTCTGCACCAGCAGCTTTTCCAGCGCGCGCTTGGCGGTCACGCGGCGCGGCTCATCCGGCGGATAGCCGAGCAGGACCAGCGCCTCGAGGGCATTCACCATCGCCGGAAAAATCGCGCCGAGACCGTCCTCGCCATTCAGCCGCTCGAGCACCCAGGCCTCGGCGCGGCGCGTGGCCGCCGCCCGCATGGCCTTGGGAATGAACGGATCGATCAGCCGCGCGCAACGATCCAATGCGAGAAACATCTTGGCGAGCAGTCCGTCGCGCTCCGGGGGCAGCCGGAAATAGCGGCGCTCCTGCTCGGGCGGCGTGGTGAACAGCTCGCGGATGTGCACCTGGCGCGGATTGCGCGCGAGCGGCTTGTAGGTGCACAGAATGAACAGCGGCACCATCACCGTGCGCGACCAGTAGGACACCTTGTCGAGATGGAACGGAAACCAGCGCGGCAGCAGCATGATCTCGACCGGGATATAAGGCACGCCGCGCCAGGGCAGCTCGCCGTACAGCGCGAGCGCAATGCGCGTGAAGACATTGGCCCGCGCGGCGCCGCCGAAGGCGAGAATCGCCTCGCGCGCCCGGCGCATATGCGGCGCGTCGGGACTGTCGCCGGCGAGCTTCAGGGCGAAGTAGGCCTTGACGCTGCAGCTGATGTCGAATTCGCCGCCGTAATAGAGCGGCCAGCCGCCGTGCTCGGCCTGATGCGCGCGCAGATACGCGGCGATCCGGGCCTCCAGCGGCGGATCGAGTTCGTCGAGGAAATGCAGCATCAAGATGTATTCGGCCGGTATGGTGCAGTCCGCCTCGAGCTCGAACAGCCAGTGACCCGCGGCGTGCTGCAGCCCGAGCAACGCGTCGCGCGCCGCATAGAGGCCGGCCTCGAGCGGCGATTGGTCGAGGGCCGGGGGCCCGGCCGTAGCGCTGCGGGCTTCGAGCGCGCCGCTGCGGGTCAAGGCAGCGCGTCCAGCGGCGCAGCCGACTGCGCGACGTGCACCGCCGAGGGCGGCGCCACGGTCAGGCCTGCGGTCGCCAGATCGAACAGACGCCTGAGCACCCAGTCGTGGCGCACGGCGGCGCCGGTGAGCAGCGTGACCGTGGTCACCGTGGAGCGCGACACCTTGACCTGGGCGCCGCTGGTAAAGCCCGGCGTGCGCTCGATCCTGCGCAGGGTCAACACCGCCAGGCCGACGGCCCACAGGCAAAAGCGCCGGATGCCCGTCTCGCGCCGCGGGATGAGCAGGGTGTAGGCGAGCGCATTGCGCAGGTGCGCGTGCGCCACCCCGATCAGCTCGCGCATGCCCGCATCGAAGCGCGCGTCCGGCCCCGGGGTGAGCGTGGCGAGGTCGATGCCATGGCGGGTGAACACCTCCTGCGGCAGCCAGCAGACCCCGCGGCTGTGATCCTCCCAGACATCCTTGAGGATGTTGGTCATCTGCAGGCCCTGCGCGAAGGAGACGGCGAACTCGCGCAGGGCGCCGCTGCGCCGGTCGATCGCCGCCGAGTAGCCGCAGAACAGCTCGGTCAGCATCTCGCCCACCACGCCCGCGACGTAGTAGCAATATTCGTCCAGGTCGACGGCGCGCGGCACACCCTGCAGACCGGCGGTCTGCTGGAAGCGATGCATGCCGCCGCACATCAGCTCGACGCAGCGCCGGATGGCACGCCGCGGCCGCTCCTCGAGCGCCGCGGTGAAGCGCACCACGCACCCGGTGTTGCGCACCAGGTCGCGTTCCGCCGGCGAGGTGTCGGGCGACAGCTGCGCCAGCAGATCCTCGACCAGCGGCGCGGCATCCGCGATGCCGCGCACCACCGCCACGAAGCGCTGCAGCAGCACCAGGGTCGCGGCCGCGGACGGCGCCGTCTGATCCTCGATGGTGTCGGCAATCCGGCACAAGAGGTAGGCGTTGGTGACCGGGCTGCGCAGCCCCGGGGGCAGCTGCGGGATGGTGAGCGCGAAGGTACGCGAGACATGAGGCAGGATCTGGTCCTGGTAAATCTCGTCGGAAGCGCAGGTGTCCATGCGGACAGTGTCGCGCGGCCTCACCGGGGCATGCAAGTCCGGCCGCGCTTATGGGTATACTGCGGCGCATGATCCCGCCCCACAGCGTCGCGCCGCTCACCGGCCGCCTGCCGCCCGCCGATCCGGCCAGCGCCGAATTGACGCTGGCACTGCGCGAAGTCTTCGATGCGCCTCGCGACCGGATCCTCTGGGACGCGGGCCAGGGACGCGCCCTCTCGAGTGCCATCGGCATGGCCCTGGCCGCTGCGCGCCTGGGTCAGAGCCGGCGCGTGGTGGCGGTGATCGGGGATGCGGCCCTGTCGGCCGGGATGGCCTTCGAGGCCCTGAACCATGCCGGCGCGCTGACCGCCGACCTGTTGGTGATTCTCGATGACCGGCATCTGTCCATCGAGGAGGATCTGGGCGCGCTGTCGAACCGGCTGGTGCGTGCGCTCTCCGGCCGGCTGTACGCGCATCTGCGCGAGGGCGGCAAGAGGATGCTGAGCAAGATGCCCACCGTACGCGAGCTCGCGCGCCGCTCCGAGGAGCACCTGAAGGGCATGGTGTTGCCGGGCACGCTGTTCGAGGAGATGGGCTTCAACTACATCGGGCCGGCGCACGGCCATGACGCCCCGGCGCTGGTGAAAACCCTGCGCAATCTGCAGCAGCTGCGCGGACCGCAGTTGCTGCACGTGGTGACCGGCCATGCCGCGGGCGGAGAGGGGCGCAAGCGCCGAAGCGCCGCGAAGGGCGGCCGCAAGCGCGGCGCCGCCATCTCCGACGAGGCGGGCGGATCGTATGCGCGCATGTTCGGCCAGTGGCTGTGCGACATCGCGGCGGCCGACGAGCGGGTGGTGGCGATCACGCCGGGGCGGCGTGCCGGAATGGCGGAATTTGCGCGGCGTTTCCCGGAGCGATTCTTCGACGTGGCCCTCGCCGAGCAGCATGCCGTGACCTTTGCCGCGGGCCTTGCGACGCAGGGGCTGAAGCCGGTGGTCGCCATGAACTCGACGCTGCTGCAACGGGGCTACGATCAGCTGATTCACGACGTGGCCTTGCAGGAGCTGCCGGTGACCTTCGCGGTCGCCACCCCGGAGGCGAGCTTTGATCTGTCCTATTTGCGCTGTATTCCGGGCCTGGTGGTGATGGCGCCCGCCGACGAGAACGAATGCCGTCAGATGCTCACCATGGCGAGCAAGCTCGACGGTCCGGCGGTGGTGCGCCATGCGCTCGACGGGCCCGGCGTGAAGCCGGCGGCGCCGCTCACCACGCTGGCCGTGGGCCGCGCCCAGCTCCGGCGCGAGGGGGGCAGCGGCTTGGCGCTGCTGGTGTTTGGAGCGCCGCTCGCAGCGGCTGTGCCGGTCGCCGAACGGCTCGACGCCACCCTGGTCAACATGCGCTTCGTCAAGCCTCTGGATGCCGAACTGGTGGCGGCGCTGGCCGCGACCCATCAGGCCGTGGTCACCATCGAGGACAATGCGCTGGCCGGGGGTGCCGGCAGCGCCGTCGGCGAGTTGCTGGCCGCCACGGCGCAGCGCCTGCCGCAGCTACATCTCGGGCTGCCCGGCCGACTGGATGAGGCGAGCCTGCGCCGGCAGATCGAGGACTGGTGGGAGGCGCAGGTGCAGACACCGCAGCGTTCGGCCGGCGCCGCCTGATCAATCGCTGCGATCAATAGCCCCGCTCAAAAGCTGCGGTTGAGCAGCCAATCCGCCAGCGAGCGCAGCGGTTCGGCGCGCAACCCGAACGGCACCAGCGCCGCCAAGGCCTGGTCATGCAGCAGCCGCACCCGTGCCTGCGAAGCCTCGATGCCGATGATGGACGGATGCGTGGGTTTGGACCGCGCCTGATCCGCGCCGGTGGCCTTGCCCAGGGTGGAGGCGTCGCCGAGCACGTCCAACAAGTCGTCCTGAATCTGAAATGCGAGGCCGATCGGATTGGCAAAATCCGTGAGCGCCGCGGTGACCGCCGGATCGGCGGACGCCACGCAGGCGGCAGCCATGAGCACGCTCACCCGGATCAGGGCGCCGGTCTTGCGGGCATGCATATCCTCCACCTGCGCGAGATCGAGCCTGCGGCCCTGTGCGGCGAGATCCACGGCCTGCCCGCCGGCCATGCCGGCGGTGCCGCTCGCCTCCGCCAGCAAGGCGATCAGCCGCAGTCGGATGGCCGGCGACGATGGCAGGGAGGGATCGCCGGCCAGCACCTGGAAAGCGAGCGTCTGCAGGGCGTCGCCCACCAATAGCGCGGTTGCCTCATCATAGGCCTTGTGGCAGGTGGGCCGGCCGCGGCGCAGGTCATCATCGTCCATGGCCGGCAAATCATCGTGCACCAGGGAGTACGCGTGCACCAGTTCGATGGCACAGGCCGCCGCCTCGACCGTCGATTCGGTGAGTCCCACGGTGCGCGCCGTGGCGAACACCAAGGCCGCGCGCACCCGCTTGCCCCCGCCGAGCACGCTGTAACGCATCGCCTGGTGCAATCGGCCGGGGATCGCATCGGCTGGCGGCAGCCGCGCCGCCAACGCCAACTCCATGCGCGCCTGCCAGGCCTCGAGCGTGGCACCGAAGGCCGCGCGCTTGGCGTGATCAGCCGGGTCAGCCGCCCGGGCAGCGGAAGACTGGCTCACGCCCGCGGCACACTCGCCGACCGCTTGACGTCGGCAACTGCCACGCTGGCCACCGTGTGCGCCGGACGGCCGCTGTATAGAATCGGCGGATCGGCCGCCATCCGACCCACGGTGCGCGGGCCGCGCATCGCGGCCGTCAGTGCCTTGAGCGGGTGCGCGAAGGCATCGTCCACGGCCGTGCCCTCGAAGCCGCAGTGGGCCATGCAGTTGTCGCAGGCGGGGTTCTTTCCCACGCCGTACTTGTCCCACTCGGTATCCTCCATGAGCGAGCGGAAGCTGGGCGCGTAGCCCTCGTCGGTGAGCAGATAGCAGGGCCGCTGCCAGCCGAAAATGTTGTAGGTGGGCGTGCTCCAGGGCGTGCATTGGTAATTTTGGTTGCCCGCCAGGAAATCGAGGTACAGCCCGGAATGATTGAACGACCAGCGGCGGCGTGCGCCCGCGCGCTGCGAGTCCGCGCCGCGGCGCTGTTTGAAGATCTCGCGAAACAGCCGCTTGCTGGCATTGCGCCCGAGAAACACGTCCTGGCGCGGCGCGTGGTGGTAGCTGTAGCCCGGCGAGACGGTGATGCCTTCGATGCCGAGCGCCATGGCCTCGTCGAAGAAGCGCGCCACCCGTTCGGGATCCTCGCCGGTGAACAGGGTGCAGTTGGCGGTCACGCGAAAGCCGCGCTCGCGTGCCATCCGGATCGCGGCCACGGCCTTGTCGAACACTCCTTCCTGGCACACCGACTCGTCGTGACGTTCCCGGTCGCCGTCGAGATGGATGGACAGCGTCAGATACGGCGAGGGCCGGTAGTCGTCGATGTGCTTGGCGAGCAGGATGGCGTTGGTGCACAGATAGACGAATTTGCGGCGTGCAACGATCCCGGCCACGATCTGCGGCATGTCCTTGTGGATCAGCGGCTCGCCGCCCGGCAGCGAGACCATGGGCGCACCGCATTCATCCACCGCGCGCAGCGCATCCTCGAGGCTCATGCGCTCCTTGAGGATCTCCTTGGGCTGGTCGATCTTGCCGCAGCCGGCGCAGGCGAGATTGCACTGAAACAGGGTTTCGAGCATGAGCACCAGCGGATAGCGCTTCACACCGCGCAGCTTCCTGCCGGCGATGTAGCGCCCCACCCGATAAGCCTGGATCAGCGGCACTCCCACATCGTCCTCCTAATGCAATACGGCCAGTGCCGGACGGTAATCCCGCCAGATGCGTTCCCACTCTATAGCAAACCAGGGCGTGAAGCGGTCCGCACCGCTGCCGGCGAACTCCGCCTGCAGGGCCTCAGGACTGATCCAGCGCCAGGCGAGGATCTCGTCGCGGTTGATTTTCGGCGCCTCGACCGCGCGGCCGATGAACACCGAGCACAGCTCGCGTTCGGCACCCGCCGCGTCAAACTGCGCCTGATACTGAAACTTGAACAGAAAATGCAGCGCACAGCGCAGACCCAGCTCCTCCTGCAGGCGCCGGTGGGTGGCCGCCTCCATGGTCTCGGCGCGGCGCGGGTGGCTGCAGCAGCTGTTCGACCAATAAAGGGGCCACAGCCGCTTCGCGGCCGAGCGCTGCTGCAGCAGCAGTTCGCCCGCATCGTTGAAGATGAGCAGCGAGAAGGCACGATGCAGCACGCCGCGGCCGCGGTGACATTCGGCCTTGCTCAGGTAGCCAAGCTCGCGGTCGGCATCATCCACGAGAATCAGCGAATCGATTTCTGCGGCGGCTTCCTGCGTGCCCGGGCTGCTGCGAGTTTCATCCATTTTAAAGAAAGCTCCGCGCTGCAGTGCGGCAACGCTTCAATACCCAGATTCATTGCAAGTGATTTCATCATAGGTGAAGGGGTGATGAAGCTCAACACAGCCCCGTTTCTGCATTTCTGTTAGAAGACAGCTCCATATCCTGACAACCGAGGGATGTCATGGTTCAGCCACGAGTCATTCGCGCCGGTCATCTGGCGCTGTCGATCGTCGGGCTCATCGCCGGTGCCCGGGCCGCCGATGCGCCGGCAGGACTGCAGACCATCGACGATCCGGGCGGCGGACATGTGGTGTACGGACCCGTGGATCAACCCTCGCCCGCGGCTGCGATGGCCCTGGTGCTGCACCTCGTGCACACCCGCTACGGCGTCGCCCCCGTGGTCGGCAAGGCTTTTCAATCGCGTGACGGCCGTGAATTCGGCGCCTTCTTCAACCTGAATGCGCGCACGCCCGTCGCAGGACTCGCCCTCGTGTTCACCGCGCGCGGCACCAAACCGGCGGCCGCGGTGCTCTTCGATGATGCCGGCCGCTTTGCGAAGACCGAGCCCGTGCTGATGCGCGCGCTCACCGCAGCCTGGCGCCGCGCCGCCGCGCCGGATGCGGCGGCTGCGGGTGCCCCCGCCACGGCGGGTGCGGTGCCGGCGCTGACGAGCACGCGCTTTCCCGACGGCAGCGGTGCGGTCGATCTTCCGGCGGGCTGGCGCATCACCTTTGCCTCGCACGGCGCCGCGAAGATCGCCGGCCCGCGCGGCGAAGCGGTGCTGCTCGGCAATTCGGTCGGCCCCATCTATGATCCGGCCGATGCGCAGGTGCAGTCCCGGCTGCGCTACGCGAACCGCGCCAACCCGCCGATTCTGTGCGCGAGCGGCGATGCGCTGCGCACGTATCTTTGCGTGCTACAGCGCGGCGGCGCGGCACCCGTGTTTGCGCTGAAGAAATCCCGGCCCATCCCGGCGCGCGGCATGGCCGCGCAGGCGGTGCTCATCGACGCCGATCTGGATTTGCACGATGGCCGGGGACTCTTGTCCTGCGAGCTCGGCCTCAGCATCACCGCCACCAGCCGGCTGGGCACACGCACCCTGGGGATCAACGGCACCTGCGCACCGCAGTCCGCCGCCGCCCAGGAGCAGCCCACGCTCAAGGCCATCTTCGACAGCTACCGCATCAACGGTCAGGTGGTCGCGCAGGAATTCGCCGGCGACGAGCGGCGCAGCCGCCAGGCCGGCGCCAATGCGCGCACCCAGGCCAATGCCGCGCATGCCACCGAGGATGCACGCAGCGCCGCCTTCCAGGCCCACCTGGACGACATCGACCGCTCCAGCAAGAGCTTTCAGAACTATCAGCTGGATCAGACCGAGCTGCAGGACAGCCTGCATGGCGCGCGGGGTGCAGTGCCCAATGCGCTCGCCGATGCCCTCATCAAGGCCAATCCGGATCGCTTCCAGGCGGTGGCGGCGCCGGATTTCCTGAAGGGCGCGGATTTCTGAGACAGGGCGGGAGCCTGTCCGGGTATTCGGACAGGCTAGGCGCTCCCCCAGCTCAAGCGTCTTTGCAACAGATACAGCGCCACACTCGCGGCGAGAATCGCGGCCAGGCCGATGATCTCCGCCTTCGAGGCCATGCCGATGAGCGCCAGCATACCGGCGCCGCCGACGGCCGCGGCGGCTTTCAGCCAGCGGAAATTCAAGGGTTCGCCGGCGAGCGCCACGCGCCGCGCGGCCAGCTGCCAGGCCGCCGCGCAGCCGCCCATGTACAGCGGCGCCACCGTCAGCGTGGACAGCACTGCGAGCTCCGCAAAGCTGCCCGTGAGCGCGAGCGCGATGCCGACCGCGGCGTGCGCCAGGATGGCGACGTAAGGCGTGTGGGTGCGCGCATTCACGCGGCCGAGCGCACGCGGCAGGAACCCGTCGCGCGCCATCGCAAACAGGATGCGCGGGCTGCCGAGGATGTCGCTGGCCGCCCAGCTGAGCATGGATACCGCCGCGCCCACCAGCATGAGGAGGCTGAGCGCAGGGCTGATGCGCGCCATCGCATCGGCGAGCGGTACCGTGGATTGCGGCAGGGCGGTGCCGAGGATGCCCTGGGCGACGAGCTGGATGGTGCCGTACAGGAAGGCAACGAACAGCATGGCGATCGCCAGGCCGCGCGGAATGGTGCGCGCCGGTTGCGTCACCTCGCCGCCGGCGCAGAGGCTGGTTTCCATGCCGGTGAAGGCGAAGACCGCGAGAATCAGGGCGCGGCCCAGGCCCGCGGTGTCCGTCGTGACGCTCTGGGTGAAATTCGCGAGATGCACGGCGCCGGCGCCGAGCACCAGGAACAGTGCGAGGGGAATGAGCTTGAGCAAGGTGCCGCCGTTGATGAGCCGCGCGCCGCGGGCGACGCCGGCGATGTTCACCAGTGCGATGCCGCCGATCACCCCGACGATGACGCCCACGCGCACCGCACCGGCGATGGCCGGGGGCGCCACGCTCACCACCACGTCGGCCAGCGCCGCGATGATGCCGCCGCAGGCGAGCACATTGCAGAACCAGAGCAGCACGCCGGCGATGAATCCGGCGAGCGGCCCGAAGGCCTCCTCCACATAGCCGTAGGGGCCGCCGCTGGTGGGCACGCGGCTGCCGGCTTCGCCGAAGCAGATGGCGATGGAAACCATGATGACGGCGCACACCAGGATGGCGAGCGGTGCGTACAGGCCCGCGGATGCGGCAAGCGCCGCCGGCAGGCGGAATATGGTGGCGCCGACCACCACGTTGACGATGCTCGCCGCGAAGCTCCATGGACCCATGGCGCGTATCAAACCGGCGTCGCGACGATTTTCCTTCAAGCTCGGTTAAAGTACCGGGGCAATGAATGACCGTCAAATATGTTGAAACACTCGATGCTGCCGGGAATTTTCGCAGCGACCCTGGCCGCGGTGTCCTGGTCCTTGAGTTTCATCGTACCGTTTGTCATCGGCCGGTATTCGCTGTTCGATTTTGCCCTGGTGGAGTTCGTATTCTCCGGGATACTGGGCCTGGTACTGCTGCGCCACGATGCGGCGGCGGTGAGATTGCTGCAGCCGCGCGACTGGGTGGCGGCCTGTTCGCTGGGGCTGATCGGCTATGTCGGCTACTTCCTGGCCGTGATGGGTGCCGCGGTGACCGCGGGACCGGTGATTGCCCCCGCGTTCGTGGGCCTGGTGCCGGTGGTGCTCGGCGTCGCCGGCAATCTGCGCCAGCGGTCCGTGCCCTTTCGAACGCTGGCACTGCCGCTGTCGCTCGCTGCAGCGGGGCTGCTGCTGGTCAATGGCAGCGGCTTGCTCAACTCCGCCGGCGCACCCGCCAAATCGCTGCTGCTCGGCATCCCGCTGGCGCTGCTGGCGGTGACCTTCTGGACGCTGTTCGGCCTGATGAACCAAAGCGCGCTCGCGCGACGACCGCAGATGAACGTCGGCGTCTGGTCGGCACTGATCATGGTGGGCGCGGGTCTGGCGATGCTGGTGTTCCTGCCGCTCGGACTCGCCATGGGACTGTTCGAAATCCCGCGGCTGGGCCTGCATTGGGACCTCGCGGGTCCCTTGCTGATGTGGGCGGCGGGCCTTGCCGTCGTTTCGAACGTCGGCGGCGCAACGGCCTGGACCTTTGCCTCGCAGCGGTTGCCGGTGGCGCTTGCCGCACAGATGATCACCATCGAGCCCACCGCGGCAACTATTCTGGGACTGCTCGTGCATCGGCGCTGGCCGTCGGCGGCCGAGGTCATCGGCATGGCGGTGTTGCTCACCGGCGTGCTCATCGCGATCGGCGTGTTCACGCGCGCGAATGCCCTGCCGGTGCCGGCCGCCGCGGCACCCTCATCGCTCAGGACGAGCGGATCTTCGGCTACTGTGCGGTCCTGAATTTCTGCCACAGGCGGGTCACGAGACGCGTCTGCTCGATGGAGTAATCGGTGGACACGAACAGCCGTTGCTGCTCCTCGGCCGTTGGATAAATGACACGGTCCGAGGCGATCGAGGCATCGAGTAGCGGCGTGGCGGCCGCGTTGGCGCTGGCGAAGCCGATGGCGTTGGAGATGTGCGCCATGACCATGGGGTTCATCAGGTAATTGATGAAGGCGTAGGCATTGGCCACGTGCGGTGCATCGCGCGGGATGGCAAGCAGATCGAACCACTGCAGCGAGCCTTCGAGCGGAATCAGATAGCCTAGCGTGATGCCGTTCCCGGCGTCCGCCGCGCGCTTGCGGGCCTGGACGAAGTCGCCGTTGTAGCCGAGCGATATGCAGATGTCGCCGTTGGCAATGGCCTCGATTTCACCGGAGGTGTCAATGTTGCGGACGAAGGGACGGATGGACCCGAGCACTTTCTCCACGTCCGCGAAGTCCTGGCCGCTCGGCGCGTTGGGATTGCGGCCGAGGTACTTGAGCACCAGGTGCACCACGCCGACCGGATCGTCGATGAAATTGATGCCGCAGGGCGCCAATTTGGCGGCGTACGCCGGATCGAATAGCAAGCGCCAGCTATTGGGCGGATCTCCGGACAGGCGCTGCGCCACCATTTTCTCGTTGTAGCCGATGCCGAAGGTGCCCCAGGTGTAGACCACACCGTAGACGTTGCCGGGGTCATTCTGCGCCATGCGCGCCATGATGGCCGGATTGAGGTTGACCAGATTGGGGAGCTTGGATTTGTCGAGCGGCAGATAGGCGCCGCTGCCGATCTGCCGCCGGAAGAACGCGCCGGTGGGCACGACGACGTCGAAGCCGCTGTGGCCGGTGAGCACGCTCGACTCCTGGGTCTCGCTGTTGTCGAAATAGGCGGCGTGGACCTTGATGCCGGTGGCCTTCTCGAACGCGGAGAAGGTGTCGGGGGCGAGGTAATCCGCCCAGATGTAGATGCTCACGGCATCCGAGTCCGGCTTGCTGCAGGCGCCGAGGGATGCCGCCGCCAGACACAGTATTGCCAACGCCACGGGCCGACCACTCATGTGCCGGAGTCTAGCCGAAGCGCCATCACCCGTGCGCCGTGGCCTGTCTGCGGAGCGGGCGCCGGGCAATCCCTGCAGAACCATTGGTTGCCAATGGCAACCCATTTGCCTACGCGAGGAGGGGCCGTGTCGCGGCAGTTCGGCGAGCCATAGGCCCGGATCATTCTCGAAGGTGGCACGCGTATGGTGGCACGCGTATCTCGTGTATGCCAACGAACAGACGGCACTGCGGCGGCGCACTTACACTGTATTTTGCGGTTCAGCCTGGTCAACCAAGGAGAATTAGCATGTTACGCAGCGTCAAGGAGCTGGAGGGATACGCGATCAGCGCCACCGACGGCAGCATCGGCAAGGTGAAGGATTTCTACTTCGATGATTCCGCCTGGGTCGTGCGCTATCTGGTGGTGGATGCCGGCTCATGGCTCGCGGATCGCGAAGTGCTCATCTCGCCATTCTCGGTCGGCAAGCCCGACTGGTCCGGCAAGCTCGTGCCCGTTTCGCTCACCCGGGAACAGGTCAAGAACAGCCCGCCCATCGACACCGACAAGCCGGTGTCGCGGCAGCATGAAATGGGCTATCTCGGCTATTACAACTACCCGAATTACTGGGGTGGTACGGGCCTGTGGGGCGAGGGCGCATATCCCGGATTGATGCTGAGCATGCCGTACGCCGGACCCGATGTGGCCTACGCCCGGGCACGGATCGCCAATGACCGGTTGGAAACGCGGGCGGTGGAGGAACGACTCGCCGAAAGCGACCGGCATCTACGCAGCTGCAATGCCGTGAAGGGTTATCACATTCTGGCGACGGACGGCGAAATCGGTCACGTGCAGGGGTTCCTCATGGACGAATTCACCTGGGCCATCCGATATATGGTCGTGGATACCAGCAATTGGTGGGTCGGACATCAGGTCTTGGTCGCACCCGAGTGGATCGAGAGCGTGAGCTGGTCCCAGTCGCGCGTGTCGATCAACCTGACCCGCCGGTCGATCCAGGATGCCCCCGTCTATGACCCGGACATGCCGCTGAATCGCCAGGAAGAAATGGATATCTACACGCATTACCGACGTCCGGCCTATTGGAGCAGCCCGGACGTCTCGTCGAGGCTGGCCCCGTGAGGACTCTGATGATCGGTGTCTGCTGGGTGTTGCTGGCGCCGCAGGCGGGTGCCGCCGATCACTTTGCGGCGGATGATGACTTCGTCCGCGAGGCCCAGCGGGCCGGCAGCCGGGAGGTGGCCGATGCGCAAAGCGCCCTCACGCTGTCGAACAATCCGAATGTGAAACAAGCGGCGCAGATGATGCTGAGCGACGGCACCACCGTGAATCGACGACTGGCCGAGATTGCCGTCGAAGAGGGCTGGATCCCTGCATCGCCGGAGCCGGCCGCCGACGGCAGCGATTACTCCGACTACACCTACATCATCGGTCAAATCGCGGCGCAGCGTCGCGCCATCGATGTCTACGAACAGGAGGCGGCCAACGGTGCCGATACGACCTTGCGCGAATTCGCCAAAAAGACCGTGCCGGCGATGCGGCGCACCCTGGAGTCGTTGCGAGCGCTGCGCAGCGCATAAGTCCCTGACCGCAAACGTGCGCCGCCGCCGCCCGGACGCGGCAGCGGCGCATCGCGTTATGTCGATCGATGCCAGCCGTCATTGACCATCGACGCGACGCAGTCTTCAGGCAGATAGGTCTTCCAAGCGGCAACATTGGCCGCGGCGCGTGCCGCAGCGGCTTTTCGCATCTGCAGCGTGAGTGCGTAGCCCATGATGCGGGCCGCCGGCTGGCCCGCGTTGGCCCCGAGACTCTGCCTCGGAATCCAACGTGGGGCGTGGGCGGCCAGCGTGGAATGCCATTGTGCCTGTGGATTCATGCTTCGTGTCTCGTGTGAGGTGGATGGGGATTTAGATTAGCCGCACGCTAAAGTGTGGTCTGTACGCGAGCGCGCATAAGGGCGGCGTGCGGCTCGATGCGCGCTCATCCGCGCTAATCCGCGCCGGACCAGCCGCCGCCCAGCGCCTTGTAGATGGCCACGAGATCGGTCACTACCAGCGCGTCGGATTGAGTGAGCAGATCCTTGGCGTTCAACAAGACATATTGTGCCTGCAGCACATCCACGAATGTGACGAAACCCGTCTCATAGCGATCCTCCGCGATACCGAGGGTGCCTTGCGCGGCGCTCACCGCGAGCACCAGCGATTCGCGCCGATGCTCCTCGTAGCGATGGCGCGCCAGCGCATCCTCCACGTCGCGGAGCGCGCCCAAAAAAGCTGTTCGATAGGCGAGCTCGGCCTGGGTTCGCTCTTCTTTGGCTTGGTCGAGACGGGCTCGGTTGGCGCCGGCGTCGAACAGCGGTTCGCTGATCATTCCCAGTGCCGCTGCCAAGAGGTTGCCGCTCGAGAACAAATCGGACGCTCCGGAAAACGCGGCAAGGCCGAGCAGATCGACCTTGGGATACAGGCTCGCCGTTTTGACGCCGACCTGCGCATTTTTGGCGACGAGCCGACTTTCGGCCGCGCGCACGTCCGGTCGGCGCAGCAGCAGCCGGGCCGGTAGGCCCGAGGGCAGTTCCGGCGGCGGCAGCGGAAGCGCACCGCCGCTGCCGCGAAGTTCGCTCTCCAGGTATTCGGGCGGTTCGCCGATCAGCAGGCCGAGGGCGTGTATCCGGGCGCGTGCCTCCGCCTCGAGCTGTGGGATCTGGGCCGCCGCGGTTGCCACCAAGGTCTGCTGCTGATTGACGTCCAGCCTGGTGACGAAGCCGGCGCTGCGTCGCGCTTGGATGAGGAGGAACAGATCGTTTTGTCGTGCGAGTTCGGCACCCCCGACGGCGATTCGCGCCTGCAGCGCGCGCAGCGAGAAATAGTCATTCGCGATCTCGGCGGTGAGCGACACTTCGCCATCGCGCTCATCCCAGAGGACCGCCTGCGTGCCGGATTTAGCCTCCTCCACCGTGCGTCGCGTGGCGCCGAACAGATCGAGCTCCCACGAGGCATCGAAGCCGGCCGTATACAGATTCAACCGTGACGGAATCGGCAGGGCTGAGGCGCCGGGCGCGGCGTTGGTGCGCAGATCCACGGCGGAGCCCAGTGCACTGACGCTCGGATACCCGGCGGCGCCGGCTTCGCGTTCCTTCAGGCGCGATTCGCGGACCCGCGAGACGGCCGACTCGAGGTCAAGGTTATGGGCGAGGGCATGCTCGATGAGGTGATCGAGTGTCGGATCCTGGAACAGCTCCCACCAGCGCGCCAGCCGGCCGTCGGCCGGCGCGGGCGCGGGCGCGGGCGCCGGGGTGAGCGTCGTGGAAGTCCCGGTGTCTTCCACATAGGCTGCGGGCGCGTCGAGCTGCGGACGCCGGTAGTCCGGGCCCACGGTGCAGGCGATCAAGGCCATGAGGCCGGCCGCTGCGTACAGCGCCCGCGATGCCTGCGCGGGCCTCAACCGGAGCTCCGGCCAGTGGATGGCGGCCGGGTGCCCCGCATGAGCGCGAGCAGCGGAATCGATGCGAACACCACAATCATCAGCGTATGGAACACATCGACGTAGGAGAGCATGGCGGCCTGCCGCTGCATGGCGCCGTAGAACTGCGCGAGCCCCTGCGCGGGCGCCGCAGCCGCCAGTTGACCGTGCGACACCAGTTGGTGCGCGATGTGGCCGATTCCCGATGTGTAGTTGGGATTGAGCGGGTTCAAGGTCTCGACCAGGCGCGATTGATGGAACTGCTGGCGGCGCGCCAGCAGGGTCTCCACCGTCGCAATGCCGATGGTGCCGCCGAGGTTGCGCGCCACGTTCATCAGTGCCGAGGCCTGGTTGCTATCCTCCGGGCGAAGGCCCACATAGGCGAGATTGGTGAGCGGCACGAACAGAAACGGCAGGCCCACAGCCTGGAACATGCGCGCCGTCGCGGCATCGTAGAAGGAAATGCCGGTATTGAAATGGCTCATGTTCAAGAGCGCCAAGCCTTGAATCACAAAGGCGCCCGCGATCATGAAGCGCGCATCGATCCGGCTGGTCAGCAGTCCGCTGATGGGCATGGCGAGGATGGTGGCGATGCCGCCCGCCGCGAGCGCGAGGCCGGCATTCGTCGCCGTGTAATCGAGGACCTGCTGCAGCAGCTGAGGAATGAACAGGGTCGTGCCGAATATGATCACGCCGGTGAGCAACAGCAAGACGCTCGCCAGCCCGAAATTGCGGTTACCCAGCATCCGGATGGGTACGATCGGCGATTTGCGGGTCAATTCCCATGGAATGAATAGAATCAGCGAGACCACGGTGATGACGGTGGTTGCCACGATCGTGGAACTCCCGAACCAATCGTCCTCCTGGCCCCGGTCCAGCGTGATTTCCAGGCAGCTGAAGAACAGCGCAACCAGCACGAACCCGATGACGTCCATTTTCAGACCCCCTTCGAGCCGCTTCTTGCGTTCGCGCACCAAAGCGGCCGGCTCGTCGACGAATACATGGACGAGCACCAGGGAGAGCAGGCCCACGGGCACATTGATCAGGAAGCACCACTGCCAGGATGCATTGTCGGTGATCCAGCCCCCCAGCACCGGGCCGAGAATGGGGCCGGCGATGACCACCATGCCGTAGGCGGCGAATGCCATGCCGCGCTTTTTCGGGGGAAAGGTGTCCACCAGCATGGATTGTTCGACCGCGGCCAGACCGCCGGCGGCGGCGCCCTGGACGATGCGTGCCAGGATCAGCAGGTCGAGGTTGCCGGCCACGCCGCAAAAGAACGAAGCGAGCGTGAACATGGCCACCGATCCCATGTAATAGCGCTTGCGTCCGAGCACGTTGGCCAGCCAGCCGGAAATCGGAATCACGACCGCGGTGGCGATCAGGAAGGTGGTGCTGACCCAGCTGGCCTCGTCATAGCTGACCGCCAGGCTGCCGGCAATGTGATTGAGCGCCACATTGACGATCGAGATGTCGAGCACGGTCATGAATGTGGCGATCGAGACCACCGCGACAATGGCCCAGGGATTGCGCTTGCCGGCGACCGAGCGGTCGGGCGTCCAGGGCGCATTGCCGGCGCTCGCGGCTTGGGCGGCGTCCGCCATTCAGCGCACCAGGACCTGGGGTTCGACCGACATCCCCGGCCCGATCAGGCAATCGCGCGGCACGTCGTCCATGAGAATCTTGACCGGCACGCGCTGCACGACCTTGACGAAATTGCCGGTGGCATTCTCGGGCGGCAGGATCGCGAACGCCTGACCGGCGCCACGCTGAATCGAATCGACATGGCCGCGGATGTTCGCATCCGGGCAGGCGTCCGCAACGATCGTCACCGGTTGACCGGCGCGCATGCGCACCAGCTGGGTCTCCTTGAAATTGGCGGTCACCCACAGCTGCAGTGGAACGATGGCGAGAATCTGCGTTCCGGGTTGAACGTAATCCCCCACCGCGATGCCCTTCTGCGCCACGTGTCCGTCCATCGGCGCGAGGATGCGTGCGTAACCGAAGCTGATGCCGGCTTGGTCGAGCTGTGCCTGTGCGGCTGCGAGTTGTTGTTCTGCGGCCGCCACCAGCGTCCGGCTGGCGGCGACCTGCACCGCCCGGACTTGCGCGGCGCGCACCGCCGCATCGTGCATCGCGTGTGTTTGTCGGGCGGTGGTGTCGGCCTGGTCCAGCTGCTGCTGGGAAACGGCGGCCGGATTCAACTCGGCCAGCCGCCGGTAGCGTGCGCGATCGAGCGCCGCAATGGTCGCTTGCGCCTCGGCGGCGGCGGTATCGGCCCGCGATTGCCGGAGGGTGGCCTCGGCGATTTGAATCTGTGCGCGGGCGTCATCGAGCTGGGCTTGCGCCTGTGCACGTTGGGCGGTTGCCTGGGCGACGCGGGACTGCGCGTCGGCGGAATCGATCAGCACCAGGGGCTGACCCGTCTTGACGGACTGGTTGTCGTCGACCATCACGGCAATCACCTGGCCCGCGATCTGCGGCGCGAGGCGCACGATCTGGGTGTCGATGAAGGCGTCGTCGGTGGATTCGTAGCGACGCTCGTGCAGCCACCAGAGCAGGCCCGCGACCAGCAGCAGCAGCGCCGCGACGCCACCGGCTATCAGCACCGCGGGGCGATGAAGCAGGCTGGGCTTGGCCGGCGCGCCGCTCTCGGCGGCCGCGGCACCGGCTTGCGGTGCGGCACCGGCTCGCGGCGCAGCACCGGCGGTCGCAGCGTCGGCGGGCGCAGCGTCGGCGGGCGCGGCCGGCGGTGCGGCGTCGGGCTGGGTCGTCATGGGGTCGGTCTCTAAGGAACCCAAATTTATCGACGGCACCGTGATGCAGTCTGTACGCCAACGCACCGATGGGAAACTGCGTTGGCGCTAGGGTGACGACATGCGCGCCAATCCTCCCGTCTCGACAGCCAACCGCCGCCAACAGCCGGACTCGCCGGCGAGCGATCCGCCGGAATACTCGGTTCCGCGACCCACGACCGGCACCGCCGATGACGACGATGAACCGGAAGACGAGCACGCCGACGAGAACGAGGCGCGCGAGCGCGAGACCGACGAGAATACCGAGGCCCCGGAGGAATTCGAAGTCGACGACGAAGACGAAGACGAAGACGACGATGACGACGAGGAGGACGAGGACGACGAGGACGAGGAAGACGAGTGACGCTGCGCGAACGTTGTGCCGGTCAGGGCGTGAGCACCGCAGCGCCTGCGAAGTTGCCGGCGCGCAGATCATCCAGCGCCTGATTGGCCTGTTGCAGTGCATATCGCGTCGTGCGGGTCTGGATGCCGATTTGCGGTGCCAATCGCAGGAATTCGATGCCGTCGCGGCGCGTCAGGTTGGCGACCGAGAGAATCTGGCGCTCCTCCCACAGGAGCGCATAGGGAAACCCGGGAATGTCGCTCATGTGGATTCCGGCGCACACGACCCGGCCTCCCTTGCGCACGGCTTTGAGCGCGAGCGGCACGAGGGCGCCCACCGTGGCGAAGATGATCGCGGCATCCAGCGGTTCCGGCGGCATCTGCTCGGATCCGCCCGCCCAGTCCGCGCCGAGACTGCGGGCAAACTGCTGCGTGGACGCGTCACCCGGCCGGGTGAAGGCGAACACCGATCGGCCCTGCCATTTCGCCACCTGGGCCAAAATGTGTGCCGCGGCACCAAAGCCGTACAGCCCGAGCTTCTTGCCCTCTCCGGCAATGACCAGCGAGCGCCATCCGATCAGGCCGGCGCATAGCAGCGGCGCCAACTCGACATCACCGCCCCGTTCGCCCAACGGAAAGGCGAATCGCGCATCGGCGACCGCCGCGGTTGCATAGCCGCCGTCGCGCGTGTAGCCGGTAAACAGCGGATGATCGCAGAGATTCTCGCGCTGCATCCGGCAGTAGGGGCAGACGCCGCAGGTGTGTCCGAGCCAGGGGATTCCGACGCGCTCTCCGATCTGCAGATCCGCGACGCCGGCGCCGATCGCATCGATGCGGCCCACGATCTCGTGGCCGGGGATGATGGGGATCTGCGGGTGGGGAAGTTCGCCGTCGACGACGTGCAGATCAGTGCGGCACACGCCGCAGGCGAGCACCTTGATCCGAATTTCTCCGGCCGCCGGCAGCCGGTCCGGCAGCGCCGTCCAGACCAGCGGCGCGTGAAGTTTGTCGAGGACCATCGCCTGCATGCGGTGGTCAGGCCGCCATCTGAAAGTACTCGCGGGCGAGAGCGACCAGTCCGGCATCGCCGGGCGGATCAGGGGTGTCCGCCCCATACACCTGGGCGTCGAGGTCCGGACGATGCCGCTTCAGGTAGCGATTCAGCTCGAACTTGGCCTCCCCCGGTCCGGCGATCAATGTGCCGCCCGTGTGATTCAAAGCGGCAACGATGCGTCCGAAGAACTGCGTGTCGACCGGATGAGGATGCATCGCGGCGTTTTGATGATGCAGCCGCTGCACGGAGGCGTGCGAGTTGATGGTGATCTTGGATTCTTCGGTGGTGCTGATTTGAAAGACATTCGCCTGGCGATGGTCGATCCAAACGATGCCGTGATAGCGTGCGCTCATGGGCGTTGTCCTGGTTCGGGTGGTGAGGGTCGGAGCCGAGACTACGTCCAGCGGGCGGGGGGTGTATGTACGCCATCACACAGAGGCGGGTCACGCGGCACCGCGCGAGGATCCCATCTCACGCATCGAACCGCGCAAGGACCTCACGCATCGAGGAATTCTCTGATCGCCGCCACCCGGTCGGCGGCCCCGGCCTGGCGCCCGAAGAGAATCTTGCCGGCTCCGGGCAGCAGGCGCGCCACCTCGTCGAGATAGATGTGCAGCGGATCGCGCTCGGTGGCCGTGAGCAGCACGGGTGCGCGGATGCGCGGCAGCAGACTGCGCACGTCCTGCGCGAACGCCGCCTGATAGGCGATGCGATAGGTGTCGAGCGCCTTGAGCACGTCGACCACGCCGAGGTGCAGGTCCTTCGGGGGCAGCAGGCCGTTGGCCAGCCGGTTTTGCGCGTCGTGCGCGTAATGCGGCCAGTACAGAAACTGGTCGCGGACGAAGTTCCACGCCCACACGAGATGGCCGCCGTAATCATCGGGCTCGACCGCGGGCGCGTAGCGCGCCAACAGCTGTTGCTTGAGATCCTCGGGAAACAACGGCAGGCCGTCGAGCACCAGCTTGCCGATGCGATCGGGCCACCTGACCGCGAGCTCGCAGCCGATTTGCGCGCCGGTGTGGCTGCCGTAAAAGTCGACCCGATCCAACTGCAGCAGATCCAGGATCCGGACCGCGCAATCGGCGTAGTACTCCATGTCGGTGTCCTCGCGCGCGGGCCTGGCGGAATCTCCGTTGCCGAGCATGTCGGGCGCCACGGTGAGGCGCGCGGCGGCGAATTCGGTCATCAAGCCCACCATGCCCAGCGAGGAGCCGGGGCCGGCATGCGCCAGGTACAGCGGCAGGCGCCCGGCGGAGTGGCGCTGCCCCGCATAACGATAGTGGACCAGTCCTTCGCGCAGCCTGAGGAATCCACGGTCGATCATGATCTCTCCACTCTGCGCATGGCCCGGCCCGGATTCGGCGGCTGCGAGTTCGAACGCCGTGCGCGGCGACAGCATGCCGAGAACGCCCGATCCGCCGACAAAATCACGACGGGTGATCGTACCGGTCATCGCGCTTGGAACCAGTGATAATTGAAGCTCACGCTCACCCGCTCGGCCGGCACCGGGTTCGGTGCCACCTCGTGGCGCAGCCAACTCTCGAACAGCACGAGTTGACCGGCAACCGCCGGCAGCGTCACCCAGGGCCGGTTCCCGACCCGGCAGCGCGCCGACTTCGGCGGTGCAGCCATGAACCGATCGAGCCGCGGGTCCTCGAATTTGATCCCCGGGCTGCCCCGAGGCACCCGCACGTAGTAGGTGCCGCTCACCGTCGACAGCGGATGCAGGTGCAGATCGTGCCGGGTGCGACGGGGCATGAAGTTGATCCAGCAGTCGGTCATCTCCAGCCGGCAGTCGCGCAGGTCCCAGTCCACCGCCTGCGCAAATGCCGTCACGTGGGGCCTGAGCCGGTGCTCCAAGGCGGCGAAGGTGGGCGACATGTCCTGCAGCCGGTGGGCCGAGGCATACGAGGTGTAGCCGCCGGGATAATTCTTCTGCGACCAGCGCCGGCCGGCCGCATCGTCGGCCCTCAGCTGCCTTCCCTCCTTGAGCATCTGCCGATTCAAGGCCGCCGTCGCGCCCCGCTGCAGCGGGGCGCAGTAGACGCGGGTGGGGAACAATTCCTGAAGACTCATGCCCCTGCGATGATACGCAATTCGCCGCCCTGCACCAGAATCTCGGCGTTTAATCCGGCCTGCCGTGAGCTCTGCGACAGGAAGGCGGCGACCTCGGTGAATCGTGCATCGGCGGAGTCGAGGATCCGGGGCGCGCTGTCATCGTCGATCCACGCGGGCACGAAGCGCACCTCCCAGCGTGCCCGATCATCGCGGATCAGTTTGGCCAGTCCGGTCAGCCGGGTGACCGGCGGCAGCATGTAAACCTGGTCCATGCGCCACGTCGGGTTGAGGGCCACCAGGTTGCGGAAGGAGCTGCTGTGCGTGATCGCCGGGTCCCAGATGTGCGGCTGCTCGATGGCGAAATTGCCGAGGCTGTAGAAAATCGGCCGCCCGCGGTACATCTCGATGCCCTTCAGCAGGTGCGGGTGATGGCCGAGAATCGCATCGGCGCCGGCATCGATGGCCGCATGCGCCACCTCGATCTGGTAGTCGGCCAGGGTGCTCGGCACCATGTGAATGCCCCAGTGGATCGACAGCAGCACGATGTCGGCGCTGCTGCGCGCCGCCCCGATGCCTTCGATCAGGGCATCGAGGTCGGCGCGCGCGGCGAAGCTGCGCACCTTCGCGGGCGTGCCGGGCTGGTCGGGTTCGAGCGGCTCGTACACGGTATGCGCGCGCAGCGGTGCGCATCCGGCCTTGTCGGTTTCCGCGGCGTAGCCTTCCGGGAGTATCGAATTGACGGCCAGCACCGCCGCCTTGACGCCGTCACAGTCGATGATGACGGGCCGGCGGGCCTGCGCCAGCGTTTCGCCGGCGCCGCAGATCGCGATGCCGGACTCGGCGGCGAAGCGCAGGGTGTCGCCGAATGCTTCGTAGCCGAAATCGAGGCAGTGATTGCCGGCGAAGGACATGACGCCGATGCCGGCGGCGCGTGCGGCTGCCGCCATGGCCGGCGGCGCGCGCATCGCGAGCCGCGCATTCGGCACCTTGGCACCGCGCTCCGAGACGGTGGTCTCGAGCTGGGCGATGCACAGGTCGGCGCTGCGCAAGGTGGGGGCGCAGCCGGCAAACATCGACGCCAAATCCGCCCGCTTCACGCCGACGTCCCCGCACGCCAGGATGGTGGTCATGCCGCGCGTGCGATGGCGGCGTCGCGGTGAAAGAACATCCGGCGTATGTAGGCGACGAGCAGCGCCGCGAGCAGCAGCAGGGCGGCGATCAGCACGGTGGGCGCGGCGAAGCTGCCGGTGCGCTCGCGCAGGATCCCCACGACATGGGGGATGACGAGACCGCCGGCGGTACCCGACATGTTGATCGCGACCGCCGCGACGGCGAAGGTGCTGGGCTTGAGCAGTGAGGTGGGCAACGCCCAGAACGCGCCCTGGGCGCCGCCCAATCCGAGCCCGGCCACGAACAGCATGGCCAGCGCCGGGATCCCGGCACCGAGAGCCCAGGCCGAGAGGATGGCGAGCGCGGCCACGGCCGCCGGAATGCCGATGTGCCAGAAGCGCTCGCCGCTGTGATCCGAATGCGCCGAGTTCACATAGGTGCCGAGCATCGCCCCGGCCCACGGCAATACGTTCACCAGACCGATCTGCAGGGAGTTCAGGCCGGACAATTGCCTGATCAACTGCGGCAGCCAGAACATGATGCCGTACGCGCCCGACAACAGGCAAAACCACAGCAGCGCCGCCGCCCAGACCATGGGCTCGCGCAGCACGCTCCAATCATTGCGGGTTCCGGCCGATTGCGGATTGGCCGAATGGCGCTCGAGCCAGAGCCGCTGCCCGTCATCCAGCCAGCGAGCCTGGCCGGGTCCATCGGGGAAGTAGAACCACGCGGCGATGCCGAGCGCGACCGTCGGCACCGATTCGGCGATCAGCATCCAGCGCCAATTCGCCATGCCGAGCGGGGCGGACATTTTCATCAGCCAGCCCGACAGAGGGCTGCCGATGACCAGCGAGAGGGGAATGGCGAGCATGGGCAGCGCGAAGGTCGTTGCCCGCTCGCGTTCGGTCGCAAACTGACTCAGGTACAGGACGATTCCGGGTGCAAGGCCCGCCTCGGCGAACCCGAGCAGCACCCGCAGCGCATAGAATTGCAGCGGAATCTGCACGAATGCAATGCACGCGGCACAGCAGCCCCAGAGGATGGCGCAGCTCGCAATCCAGCGGTGCATGCCGATACGCTGCAGCAGCAGCACGCTCGGATACTGGCCGGCGAGGAATCCGAGGAACAGAATGCCCGCGCCGAATCCATACTGTGCGGGGCTGAAGCCGAGCTCGGTGTTCATCTGCAGCGCGGCGAAGCTGACGTTCACGCGGTCGAGCGAACTGAACAGCATGAACACGATGGTGGGCAGCGCGAGTCGCCACAAGACCTGCCGGCTGATGGATCGCTGCACGATTTGCATTTTCGTAACGTAGCATGTAAACGCTTGCAGTTGCATCCCGGAGCGGGCACGGCAGGGGTACGAGACAGCGATGAACAGCGGGGCCGGCGCGGGGTTGAGCGCGCGAATCGCGGAATATGTCGCGCACGCGGATTTTGCGGCGCTGCCGCCCACCACCGTTGCGGCGACCAAGCGCGCGATCCTCGACGGTCTGGGCGTGATGCTGGCGGCGAGCGGCACGAGCCCGGACGTGCTGCCGTTCGTGGAGCTGGCGCTCGCACAGGGCGGCCCGCCGCAAGCGAGCATTCTCGGCTTCGGCGAACGCGTGGCGCTGCCCATGGCGGCGCTCGCCAACGGCGCCATGGCGCACGCCCTTGACTACGAGGATGCGTTCGATGCCGTGCCGACGCACCCGAACGCCTCGCTGTTGCCGGCGGCGCTGGCGGTCGCGCAGGCGCGCGCTCCGATCGGCGGCCGCGAGTTCATCGCCGCCGCCGCCACCGGCTGCGATCTGTCGTGCCGGATGGCGCTGGCGCTGCGTCAGCCGATGGAGCACGGCGGCTGGTATCCGCCGCCGATCCTCGGTGCGCACGGCGCGGTCGCCGCGGTCGCGCGCCTGCTGCATCTGACGGCGCGACAGATCTGCGACGCGCTGTCGCTGCTGCTGTGCCAGAACACCTGCCCCGGCGAGATCAAGTACAGTCCGGACAGCGTGATCCGTGCGGTGCGGGAGGCCTTTCCGGCGCAGGCGGCCGTGCTCTCCGTGCTGCTCGCTGAACGCGGCGTGCGGGGTTTCGAGCAGCCGCTCGAGGGCCGCGCGGGCTTCTTCCGCCTGTACGCCGACGGGCGCTACGAGCCGGCGGCGCTGCTCGAGGGATTGGGTGAGCGCCATTGGATCGAGCAGCTCAGCTTCAAGCGATGGCCGTGCTGCCGCGGCACGCATGCGGCCATCGAAGCGGCCCAGGCGCTGCGCCGCCGGCATGCCTTCGAGCCGCGCGAGGTGCTCGGCATCCGCGTCACCGCGGACGAACTGCAGCGCATGCTGTATGAACCCCAGCCGCAGAAGCGGGCTCCGCAAACGGTGATCGATGCAAAGTTCAGCCTGCCGTTCACGGTTGCCGCGGCGCTGCTGCACGAAGATCTCACGCTCGGCAGCTTCACGCCGGCGTCCTTGCGCGATCCGCAGCTACTGGCGCTCGCCGCCCGGGTGCAATTCGAGGCCTACACCGGAGGCGCGCGGGGCGCCGACGCCGCGGAGCTCTCCATCACGCTCGCCGACGGGCGCAGCCTGCATCATGCGGTGGCGCACGCCGCCGGCGCGCCCAGCCGTCCGCTCTCGGATGCCACGCTGCACGCCAAGTTCATCGACTGCGCCCTGGCGGCCGCGGTGCCGATGACCCCCTCCGCGGCGCAGCAGCTGGCCGAGCGCCTCTGGGCGCTGGAGGACGAGTCCGACGTCGGCGCGCTGCTCACGGCGATGCCCCGGCCCATTCGTAGCGATCATCGGGCGCTCGAGCCGGTTCTCGGGCGGTGAAGCTGGCGGCGTCATTGACGTCGCCATGCCCGCGGTAGTGCGCCTCGACCGGGTAGGGGTACACCGGCCGCCGCCGCACGGCACCGTCCGCGAGCCGCGCGCTGGCCATGATCTGCTGCGGCGCCCGGCCGAGTTCCACCCAATTGACCATGGCGCCGAGCAAATCCTCATCGTAGGGCACGTAGCCACCCGCGCAGTGATAGACGCCGGGAATCATGAACAGCCGCGCGAAGCCGCGCCCGGCCGGCCCGCCCATGGCCTCGCCCAACCGTTGGTAGTAATCCGGCAGGCCATGGGGGCCTGCGGCCGGATCCGCGAAGCCCTGCCACAGAATCAGCTTGCCGCCGACATCGCGAAAGGCACGAAGATCCACGCTGGGTGCGTCGTACAGCGCGCCCGCGCGACGCAGCGCCTCGAAGGTGGCCGCATCGAAGCGCCAGTTGGCGACCGACGCGTCCGCGGCGAGCGTGCGTTTGAACATCATGTCCCGGACGCCGTCCTGGAACATCGTGGCGCCCATGACCGGCAGCGCATAGCGCTCGACCCAGGTCAATTCGGACCCATAGGGTTCACCGCCATAGAACAGATGCCGTCCGCTCTCATCCACGGGGCCGTCGTAGAACTTGCGGGCGGTGTCGACCTGGATCGCGCTCAGGCATCCCGGCGGCGAATGGTGCGTCTTGCATCGCAGCTGCGCGGGGTCGTAGTGGCAGCGCCGCGGATCATCGATCTGTCCGTCCTGCACGCCGTCGAGAACGTCGCAGGCGGCGATGACGGCAGCGTGCAGCAGCGCAGCCGCGGGCGCATCGAACACCAGGGCGCCCTCGCCGGTGCGGCCCCAGCGGGCCTCCCAAATGAACCGCTCCATGGCTTCGGCGATCGCAAACGCCGGCGAGCCGGCGATGACGCCGTTGAAATCCGTGGGATAGCGCTGGGTCTCGACCATGGCTTCGCGACCGCCGTCCGAACAGCCCTGGAAATAGGAGAAATCCGCCGCGTGTCCGTAGTAGGCGGCGATGATGGCCTTGGCGGCCGCGGAGAAGGCGTGCGCGGCGCGATGGGCAAAATCCTCGCGAACCTCGGTGCCGCCGAGCGCCCAGACACCGTCCGGTCCCACATGCCCCGAATTCTCGAAGCCGACGGCGAACGCGCCCGCATACGCGAGCGCGGTGTCGCAGCGCGGTGCCAGGTTGCTCATGATGAGGCCGCAGTTGCCGCCGCAGCCGCCCTGAAGATAGCGGCCGGTCCAGGTCTTGGTCGGCAAGCGCAATTCGAATTGAATGGTGGGCGCCACATAGCCCTTGACCACACAGAACTCGGCGCGATCGGCCGTCGCGGGTTCCACGCTCGCCGACTGTACCCGCGCGGGCCCCTCGCCGACCGTCGAGAAATCGTCGCGCACCAGCGTGGCGCACTCCACCGCCGGCCGGATGATGCCGCGATCCGGCAGCGCCACGAGTTCGACCGGCGCCGGGGGCGGCGCCGGGGATGGCGCAGGGGGCGACGCGTTTTGCGAGCGTGCGGGACCGGCGGCGAGCAGCGCGCCGCACACGAGCGCGACGATCGGCCGGCGCGCCACGACTAAAAGGTCTCCCCGGCGAGCGCGCCGGCGACCAGCCGCGCGGCACCGGCGGGCAGCAGCAGGCGGGCTGCGACCAGGCTCGCGGCCGCCGTGCGCACCTGATCCACGTATGTCGCGTGATCGCCGTACAGGCTGCGGCACCGATCCGCCGTGAACGGCGCGGTATAGCCGAACAACAGGCACGGGCCGGTGGTTCCCACCCCGTAGCCGGCGATGGGCACGGCCAGCTGCGGATAGCGCACGCCGCCCTCGGCGTTGCCCCATTGATCGAGGCGCGTGCTGCCGTCCGGTTGGGTGTCGATGAAGGCCGACGACGGCGGCGGACGCGCCGATTCGAGCCACTGATACAGGTTGTCGAACAGCGCCGCCTGCACGAGGTCGAGCGGGAAATCGTTCGGGCGCGAGCCGGCCGGAAAGGACGCCCGGCATTCTTGTTCCGGAAAATGCGGCTGGCCCGGCGGGGTGGGAATCCGTCCGGCCGCCGGCGCAATCGCCGCACTCGCCGGCGGGGGCACGGCGACATGCGAGGCCCCGGCTATCTCATAGTGGCGGTAGCGCGCATCATCCGGGCGTCGATTGGCGAGGCCGCCGAAGCCGTTGTAATCGCTCTGGGTGTTGAGGCGCATGACGGGCACATCGAGCGGCCGCACGTACTGGGCGTCCGCCATCGGCACATAGGCATCGAAGATGTTGCGCCCGTGCAGCCGCGCCGCCGCGTGGTGGTAATTGGCGAAGGTGGCCGTCGCGACGCCGGTGTACGAGTAGCCCGTCATCACCAGCCGGCGTACCGCGTAGGCGTGCAGCGCCGCGGGCCGGCCGTCCTTCAACATCGCGCCGCACTGCGTGAGCATGCCCCACAGCTGGGTGGGGCTGACCGCCGCCAGCGCGCCGTAGCGAACCGGATCGGCGGCCTTAAGCCCGGCGAAGGTGAGGGGATGTTGCACCCCGACATACAAATCCCCGTGTGCCGCGAAAAATGCGTTCAAGGCCCGCCACGCCAGACTCGAGCCGCCGCCGTTCGGATGCAGCGTCTCCACGATCACCGTGCCGCTGAAGCGCCGCGGGTTGCGCGGCCGGTAGACGATCAGACGGGTGGTGAAGGGCTGGCCGGCGCCGAGCACCTCGCGCTCGAACTCGCGCGCACCCAGATCCCGGGTGTTGTCGCGGGACGCCACATCCGGGGCGTCGGCCATCGAGACCGGCCGGTAGACGTCGGCGCGACCCGACAGAAAGTATTCCTCGGCCACATAGTCAAGACCGGCGACGTCCCACACCAGCACGCCGCGCGTGGCGGTGTCGGGGAGGGGGCCGGTGATGGCCGTCGCGGCCGCGGCGCGGGTTCGCATGCCGGGCAGGCCCACCATCGACAAACCGACGCCGGCGCAGGCGCGCAGCATGTTGCGCCGCGAGCATCCCGGCCCCGGCGACTGCGCCGGCGCTTCTTCCGGTTCCGTCATTGCATCCCCTCAAAGACCAGCCGCCGGCGATCATCGCGCCTTTGCAGTTCGTTGGCAACACCATCCAAATGATCGCTGCACAGCAATAAATAGACGGCGCTCAAGGATCCACAACCCGTTTGCAATGCAAACCATCTGTCACGAACATCCAGAATCGCATTGCGGAATAAAGCTTGAAAATATGGTGCGACGCCGCTATGACCGCAGCGCAGATAAAATAATCGTTTAACCCTTAAACGATTTTGTTTACAGGCGGAAATCCTTTGGATATGATTTGACCGTCAACGGTGTGATTTAAATACAACGATCGATGGCTGGGGAGCATCTCTTGAACAATCATCTTGCAGGCTCGTTCGCGTTTCACCGTATTTCCGGTTCGGCGCTTTGGTGCCGGCTCGCCGTCCTGGGAGCGGGCACGCTGTGCGCCGCGCTGGCCGGTGCGCAGACCGCCGGCGGATCCGGCGCGGCCGGCGCGGCCGGCGCGGCCGGCGCGGCCGGCGGCCAGGATACCGGCTTGGAAGAGATCGTCGTCACCGGCACATTGATCCGCGGCGCGGCTCCGGTGGGCTCGACCTTGATCGCGGTGGATCAGAGCGAACTGCAAATGACCGGCGGCAACGACGTCATCAACATGCTGATCAACGTGCCGCAGGTGTCGCCGCTCGGCACCTCGGAGGCGCAGCGCTCGGGGACCGGCGGGGCCGTCAACATCACCCTGGGTAATTCGATCAACCTGCGCGGCCTGAGTCCGTTCGCCACGCTGACGTTGCTCGACGGACACCGCGTGCCGGCTGCGGGCACCAGCGGCTCGACGGTCGACCCGGATTCATTTCCATCGCTCATGCTGCAGAAAATCGACATCGTCGCGGACGGCGCCTCGGCTACGTACGGCTCGGACGCCATCGCCGGTGTCGCCAACCTGATCCTGCGCCGCGATGTCGAGGGCGTGGATGTCAGCGCACGCGAGGGCTGGGCCGACAATTATCAGGAGCGCCAATTGGGCGTGCTGGCGGGACACAGCTGGGAAACCGGACAGCTGAGCTTCGGCTACGAGAACACCTTCCACTCGGCGCTGCAGGGCGAGTCCCGCTCGTTCTTCGAATCGAATCAAACCTCGCAGGGCGGCGCGGATTACCGCAGCTCGCAGTGCAACCCCGGCAACATCGTCGTCGGCGGTGTGAGCTACGCCATTCCGGCCGGCGGGGTCACCCCGGCGACCGCGGGCGCGCTGGCGCCGAACACCACGAATCTGTGCGATCAAGCGAAGTACGCGGACATTCTCCCGGAGATCGAGCACAACAATGTCGCCCTGACCTTCGACCAGAAGTTCGGCGATTCGATCAGCCTGTACGGCGATGCGACCTACGCGCGGCGCGCCTTCGTCTCCTACGTGGAACAGGCGCTCGGACCCTTCGAGGTGCCGACCACCAATGCCTTCTTCGTCGCTCCCGCCGGCGCGGTCCTGACGCCATGCTCGCCGGCGCCCGGCGCACCGTTGTGTGAACAGGTGAACACCAATTTCTCCAGCATCCTCGGCAACCAGGCGGTCAGCTACGGGCATTCGGAGAATTATCAACTGACCCTGGGCTTGAATTTCAAGCTGGCCGCCGACTGGCGCCTGGGTCTCGACGGCACCGCGGGCAAGGACCACGACCGGGACCAGCAGAATTTCGAATTGAACAACGGCGCCCTGGGACCGGCACTGGCCAGCGCCAATCCGGCCACGGCGCTCAATCCGTTCGGCGGCGCCAACACGGCCGCCGTGGTGGATGGCGTCTACGACAGCCGTTTCTATGCACCGGGCGACACGGGCGAACAGGTCCTGGAGGCCAAGCTCGATGGGCCGCTGTTCCACCTGCCCGGCGGCGAGGTGCGCTCCGCGTTCGGCGTGCAATGGAAGCATGACGAGCTGTACTACGGCATCGACACCGGCGTGCCCTATGGTGCGGACCTCGTGATCCGCAATCAGCTCGACCGCGAATCGAAGGCCGCCTATGCCGAATTCCTCGTGCCCCTGGTCGGACCGGACAACGCCATGCCGGGGATCAGGAAACTGGAACTCGACCTGGCCGGCCGCTACGAGGACTACAGCGATTTCGGCAGCACGTCGCACCCGAAGATCGGACTGAATTGGACCGTCGTCGACGGGGTCATGGTGCATGCCAGCTACGGCACCTCGTTCCGTGCGCCGCTCCTGTCCGAGCTGGTCGGACCGCTGCACGGCGTGTTCGTGCAGCAGTATTCCGATCCGCTGGCACCCGGCGGCACCTCGGTGGGCTACACGCTCGGCGGCGGCAACACGAATTTGAAGCCCGAGACGGCCACCACGTACTCGCTCGGCGTCGATTACCGGCCGGTCGAGCGCGCGGACATCAACCTGAACTTCTACGACATCGACTACAAGAACCAGATCTCGAGCTATCTCAGCGATCTGACCATCCTGCAGCAGACCTCCCAGTTGGGATCGCTGATCACGCGCTGCCCCTCCGCGGCCTGCACGGCGCTCGTCAATCAGTACGTGGGAACGCTGCCGGTGTTCGGTCCGATTCTCGCCAATCCGAGCGTGTTCGTTAACGGTCTGGAGCTGAACCTCGGAACCACCCGCACCCAAGGCGTCGACCTGCAGGGCAGCTACGCCCTGCCGACCGATGCCGCGGGTACCTTCACGGTGGGTCTGACCGGCACCCTGGTCACGAAGTTCGACGTGCAGTTCGCGCCGGGCGGCCAGAGCTTCAACGAGCTCAATACCATCGGCTATCCCTTGAAATTTCGCGCCCGAGGGAGCCTCGGCTGGAATTTCGGCGCTCTGTCCGCCATCGCGTTCGTGAATTTCGAAAACTCCTACACCAATACGCAGATCACACCGGTCGAAACCATCGGCAGCTTCACCACCATCGATTTCAACGCCGTGTACGATTTCGGCAAGGCGTTCGCCTCGCCGCTGGCGAAGGATCTGTCGCTCACACTGCACGTCAACAACCTGTTCGACCGGGATCCTCCGTACGTCAACATCCCGATCGGTGCCAACGGCGGCGGCGGTTTCGATCCGGGGGCGGCGAGTGCGGTCGGGCGGCTGGTGTCGGTGGCGATTCGCAAGAAATTCTGACGCCCGGGCCGGGCATCGACCGGCAATTGGTGCAGGCGCGCGGTTCGTGGCACTCTAGCCAGCCAACGATCCGCATACGCCATTGGTCCGCATACGCCATCGACCCGCAGAGCACGCCATCGACCCGCAGAACAATTCATGAAAGGCGCCAAGACCCGTCGTGCACGGAGCGCCCGCTCCGCCGCGCGCAAGCAGAAGCCCAAGCCGACGAAGGCTCCCTCGATCCCGCTGAGCGTCGGATTGCTGCCGAACCTGCTCGGCTACAACGTCCGCCGGGCTGAAATCGCGTTATGGCGGGATTTCAGCCGCACGGTGGGGGACGGCGAGATCCGTCCCGCGCTGTTCAGCCTCATGATCCTGGTGGAGGCGAACCCGGGCGTGGCGCAGATCGACATCGCCAATCAGCTGGACATCGACAAGGCCACCGTCGTGGGGTTGGTGCAGCGGCTGCAGGCGCGGCAATCCGTGGTGTGCCAGCAATCCACGGTGGACCGCCGGCGACAGGGCATTTTTCTCACCGAGCGGGGACAAAAGGAACTCAACCGCCTGCGCCAGGAGATGCTGGAACACGAAACCCGCTTCACCCGGCTGTTCTCGGCGGCGGAGCTGGCGCAGCTGTTCGCGCTGCTCCGGCGCATCCATCCTTAGCGCACCCTCCCGGATGCTCAGGCGCTCTCCCAAAACTCCCGGGCCGACTTGCCATAATCCTCGACCACGCGGCTTTTGACGTCGAACAGCATGTTCGCGCGCGTGCCGAGCGAGTAGGCCGGCCAGTGCGGCAGCGCGGCGGTGTTCGGATTGCCGGTGCGCGCGAAGGCAACCCAGGCGGCGCTCATCTGATCCGACACTTGCTGCGCGCCGGCGGCGGCCGCGACCGCCGGCGAGGCCGCGACGTTGTCGAACACCAGCGGGACGTCGGTGCCGTGCGGGGTGCGCAGCAACGGATTCAACTCCCACCCGAGCACATACACGAAGGCCGGCGCGGCGTTCTGGCGGGATTTTAATTCCGCGACCTGGTTGGCCGACTGCCGCATCCAAAAATCAGTCACCAGATCCACCAGCAGATAGGACGGGGAATCGGCCGGATGCAGCCTCTTGTACAGGGCGAGCGCCTGCGCCGCCCGAGCGCCCGCGAGGGGCTTGAGTTTCTCCAGCACTTGCGCGTCCGTGAACCGACCCCAGTCGGGCAGCGGTCCGGCGAACAGGGTGGCTTCGTCCTTGGTCGACCCGACCAGGAACGGCACACCGGCGGATTCCACGGCGGCGATTCGATCGAAGGGCTCGTGATACAGGACGCGGCCGTCGATCAGGGGAATGAGGCCCTGCGGACCAAAGCCGAGCACCCGCGGCACCACCTTGACCTCCGAGGCGGCGGCGACGGCGGCCAGCTTCGCGGCGTCGAGGTTCTGCAGTTCCGCGATGCGCTGCGGCGTCAGGCCGAGATCATCGAGCAGCTGCCGGGCGATCGCCGTGCCGCGTTCCTCGTCCTGGATCGTCAGGCACGGCCCGCTCTGCATGATCGCCTTGTGGAACAGGCCCTTCGCCGCCGGCATGGCACACACCACGCTGACTTTTCCGGCACCGCCCGATTCGCCGAAGATCGTCACGTTGTGCGGATCGCCGCCGAACCGTGCGATGTTGTCGCGCACCCATTCGAGCGCCGCGACGATGTCGAGCATGCCGACATTGCCGGACTGCGCGAACGCCTCACCGGCGATGCCGCCGAGATACAGATAGCCGAAAACGCTCAGCCGGTGATTGATGGTCACCACCACGACCTCATCGCCGGCTGCCAGCCGTGCACCGTCGTAGGCGGCATGCGAGCCCGAGCCCACCGCGAAGCCGCCGCCATGCAGCCAGACCATGACCGGGCGTTTGGCCGAGTCGAGCGCGCGCGTCCACACATTGAGCATCAGGCAATCCTCGCTCTGGTGCTCATCGGCGGGGGTGCGCGCGAACAGCGATCCGAGCTGCACCTGCATGGCGCTGGGCGCCACCGGCGGCGCGGCCGGGTCGCGCTTGGCAAAGGGGGAGACGCCGAGCGGCACTTGCGGACAGGTGGCGCCGTAGGCCGCCGCGTCGCGCACTCCCCGCCAGGGCGCGGGCGGTTGCGGCGGCATGAAGCGCCGCGCGCCGCCGGTGGGCGCGCCATACGGCACCCCGAGAAAAGCGAGCACGCCGCCATCCACCACGCCCCGCAGTGCACCAGAGGCGGTCTTCGCTATCGGCGCGCCGACCGCAGTCTGCGGTGCGGCGAAAGCGCCGCGGGCGGTGATCGCCGCCAAGCCGGCGCCCGCCAATCCTCGCGTCACGGTGCGTCTGGTCCACATGCCGGCTCCCCTCGCGATATCGTTCGTCATGCGAACGATATGGTTTTGTTGGTTTCGCATATGTCAGCATAAAAATAGTTGATTGTCTAAACTACTTTTATGGCAGCGCAGCGCTTCAAACCCGTGAAAAAGGCCGGCCTTTTCGCGTATATTCCCAGGCGTGTCCGGCTCGACAACAATGCAATGACGGCGCTCGATCTGGCTTTCACGGGGGACTTGGTGCTCGATGAACCGCAACCGGATCATTGGCTCTCGGGCATCGCGCCCGCGACGCGGGCGGCACACGTCACCATCGGTCATCTCGAGGTGCCGCACACCGCGGGCGGCGATGAGCTGCCGGGCGACGTGCCGGCGCCCGGCGCGGATCCTGCGCATCTGGCAGCGCTGCAACGGGCTGGATTCGACGCGGTGACGCTCGCGGGCAACCACATGGCCGATTGCGGTGCGCGCGGCATCGCCGACACGCGTGCCGAGCTTGAGCGGCTGGGCATCGCCTGCAGCGGCGCCGGCGCGAATCTCGAACGCGCGCGCCAGCCTGCGCTGCTGCGGTCCGCCGGCCGGCGCATCGCGATCTTGAGCTACAACTGCGTCGGGCCCGAGAACGGCTGGGCGACGCCGACGGCTGCCGGATGCGCCTACGTGCGCGTGCACACCCGCGACGGCGCGCCGGTCGCACCCACGGCGGATCTGCAGGATCCGGACCCGGGTTCGCTGTCGGCCATGCAAACCGACATCGCCGTGGCGGCGGCGGCCGGCGGCCTCGTGGTCGTCGCGCTGCATAAGGGTCTGGTGCATACGCCGGCGCGGCTGGCGCCGTACGAGCGGCCGCTGGCAAGGGCCGCCATCGATGCCGGCGCCCACGTGGTCATCGGTCATCACGCACACCTGATCCGCGGCATCGAATTCCACCGCGGCCGGCCCATCTTTCACGGACTCGGCAACGGCTGCGTGGTGACCCGCGCCTTGAGTCCGGGACAGGATCATCCGGCGCGTGCGGCCTGGGTGGAGAAGCGCAAGCGGCTGTTCGGCTTCGAGCCGGACCCGGCGTACTGGCTGGCGCCGTTTCACCCGGATGCGGTGCACGCCATGCTGGGGCGAATCCGCTGGCATGAGGATGGACGCATCGAGACAGGATTCGTACCCGTGTACGTCGAAGCCCCCGGCCGCCCGGTCATCGCCACCGGCGCGCAGGCCGCGGCCGTGTGCGCCTATGTCGCGCGCATCACACTCGAGGCCGGAATGCCCCCGCTCACGCTGTCCGCCGACGCCGACATGGTGCTGGCCGCATGAGTGCGCAGCCCGGCGATCGCCCCCCGGTGCCGCGCGGCCCGGAAAAATGGCTGTTCCGCCTGGGTGCGGCGGCGCTGCTGGCCGCAGTGGCGGTGGATGCGCTGGCGGTTCTCGGCCGGCACCTCGGCATCCCGCTGCTCGGTTCGATCGAACTGGTACAGGCCGCCATGCTGACCGCCTCATCCGCCGCCCTGGTGTCGGCGACCCTCGCCGGAAAACAGGCGGTGGTGCACCTGCTGATCGACCATCTGCCGCCGCGCGCGCGAGCCGTGTCGCTGCGCATCAACGCCGCCCTGTGCGCGGTGTTCTTCGCGGCGCTGGCCGCGGGCAGCCTATGGGTCGCCTATGACCTGCGGGACGGACACGAGGAGAGCGAACTGCTGCGCATTCCGTATGCGCCGCTGCGCGTCATCAGCATCCTCGCGGTGCTCGCCGCGGCCGCGATCTACGCCGGCCGGATCGGCCGGCGGCAACGGCCATGATCGATTCACCCCTGACCGGCCTCGCCGGGGTCATCGCCCTGCTGCTGGCGCTCATCGCCGGCGTGCCCATCGGCGTCGCGCTCGGCCTGGTGGGCATGGCGGGATTGACGCTGATGCTCGGACTGGAACCGGCGCTCATCAAATCGAGCGTCATCCTGTTCGAGACGCTGTCGCGCTATGAACTCGGGGTGCTGCCGCTGTTTCTGCTGATGGCGCACCTGTGCTTCGCCGCCAATGCCAGCCGCGATTTCTTCGACGCGGCGGCGCGCATGATCGGTCATCGCCGCGGCGGCATGGCGCTCGCCTCCATCGGCGGCTGCGCCGGCTTCGGCACCATCAGCGGCTCGAGCCTGGCGACGGCCGCCACCATCGGCCTGGTCGCGCTGCCGGAGATGCGCAAGTGCGGGTATTCGGACGCGCTCGCCACCGGCGCGGTGGCCGCGGGCGGCACGCTCGGCCAGATGGTGCCGCCCTCCGGTGCGCTGATCGTGTTCGGCATCATCGCCGAGCAGTCGATCGGCAAGCTGTTCACCGCGGCCATCGTGCCGGCGATCACGCAGATGCTGCTGTATTGCGCGGTGATCATCATCGTCTGTCGCATCAAGCCGTCACTGGCGCCGGCGACCGCCCGCGCCACCTGGGCGGAGCGGCGCGCCGCGCTCAGGCGCGTGACCGACATCGGGCTGCTGATCCTGCTGGTGATCGGCGGAATCGCCGTCGGCTGGTTCACGCCGCCCGAGGCCGCCTCGGTCGGCGCCGTCGGTGCGCTGCTGCTGTGTGCGTGGCGCCGGCGGCTGTCCTGGGCCGCGCTCGGCGAGGCCACCCGTGAAACGCTCAGAACCAGCGGCATGATCTACGTGGTCATCATCGGCGCCCTCATCTTTTCCGTGTTCATCAGCCTGACGGGCATCGCCGGACAGGTCGCGGGACTGCTCGCCGCGGTGAGCGACAGCCGGATCGTCTCGCTCTTGGTGATGGCGGCGTTGCTGCTGCTGCTCGGCTCCATCTTGGACGGTCTGGCGCTCATGCTGCTGACCACGCCGATCCTGCTGCCCATCATCCAGCAAATGGGCCTGTCACCGATTTGGTTCGGGATATTCCTGGTGCGGGCTATGGAAATCGGCTTCGTGCACCCGCCCATCGGAATGAACCTGTTCGTGATCCACGGCATCGCGAAGGATGTGCCGATCAGCACGATCTTCCGGGGTGTGCTGCCGTTTCTCGGCGCCGACCTCCTGCATCTGCTGCTGCTGATTCTCGTGCCGGCCTTGGTGCTGGCGCTGCCCCGGGCGCTCGGCCAATGAGCGCCCTCGAGCGCCTGGTGGAGGAGGCCTTGCGTGAGCCGCTCGCGGCGGCGCAGGCGCACGTGCGCGCCGGCGGGCGCGCCGTCGGCTACGTGGGGGGCGAGGTACCGGTGGAACTCATCATCGCCGGCGGCGCATTTGCGCTGCGCCTGCCCTGCGAGGTGCCGGCCGAGACCGCGCTCGCCGACCGCTATCTCGAGCCGAGTTTTGCACCCGAAGTGCGTTCGATCGCGCAGCAGTACCTCGAGGGCGCATTCGATTTTCTGCAGGCGATCGTCCTGCCGCGCGCCAATGACAGCGCGCAACGCCTGTACTACTACCTGTGTGAGCTGCGCGGAGATCGAAACGCAGGTCCGGATCTGCTGATCTTCGATCTTGCCAAGATTCCCCGCGAGACCAGCCGCGCGTACAGCGGCGCGGCGGCCGAGCGACTCGGCGCGCAGCTCGGAGCCGATGCCGCCGGATTGCCGCGGGCGATCGAAGCGCGCAACCGGCGCCGCGACCTGTACGCCCGGGTGGCCGAGCGCCGGCGCACGGCTGCCGTGCGAGGCAGCCGCATCGAGCGGCTGACGCGTGCGGCGGATCGCTGTGCCGCCGCGGCCTTCGACGATGCCCTGGATGCCTGGCTCGACGGCGTGGCGCCGGGGCCGGCGGGTCCGTACCAGGAGGCCCCGCGCCTGGTGCTCGCCGGCAGCGCGCCACCGGATGAGCGTCTGCATCTGGCGGTCGAGGCGGCGGGCGGCAATGTCGTGGCGGAGTGGGGCGAGCATGCGGCGTGTGCGGTGGCGCAGCCGCCGGTTGCCGTGGCCGGCGCCTTTGACGCCATCGGCGATCACTATCACGCGCTGCGCACGGGCACGCGAGCCTTCGTCGATTCCGCGCGCGGGCTCACGGCGTTGGCCGGGGCGGTGCAGGCGCACGGCGTCATCATCTGGCTGGTGGAGCAGGAGGATGCCCACATCTGGGAGCTTCCCGCACAAACGGCGGCGCTCAGCGCCGCGGGTGTGCCCGTGCTGGCGCTGTCACGGCGCGGTTGGGACGGCGCCGACGCGCGCGCGGAAATCGCCGCGTTCACGCGCGGCCTGGGGGGCGAGGCATGAGCTTTTTGAACGGACACCTTGTGCTCGCCCTGGAGTCCCCCGTGGACCCGGCGTTGCCGCGCTTTCTGGCCTCGCTGGGGGCGGTGGTGACTCGGGTCACCTTCGGCGAGCTCGGCGCGCGGCTCCCGGGCGCGTCGTTTCTCATCGACGAGCTCGGCCTGGTGCGCATGGCGGATGCCGGCTGGTCCCGGGAGCGCATCGAAGCGCTGGCGCCCGGCCTGATCCACGTGTCGGTGACCACCTTCGGCAGCGAGGCGCCGCGGGCACGCTGGCTCGGCGGTGAGCTCATCGCATCGGCGATGGGCGGGGTCTTGCGGCTGACGGGCGAGCCCGATCGTCCGCCGGTCAAGGAGGCGCTCGATGCCTGCCGCTTTCACGCCGACATGGTGGCCGCCGCCGGCATCCTGGCCGCGCACTTCGAACGCGGCAGCAGCGGCCGCGGACAGCACGTGGATGTCTCGGCGCAGGAAGTTGCGCTGTCGCGTCAGGTCAACGGCGTGCTGGTCTGGCAATTCGACCGGCGCAAGCTCGCGCGGGTCGGCAACGCCCTGAATTACGGCTTGGCCACGGTGCGCTGCATCTGGCCGTTGGCCGACGGCTGGTGTTTCCACACCCTCATGACCGGCCGCTTCGGTGCGCCGGCGAACCGCGCCTTGAGCGACTGGATCGACGAGGCGGGAATGCCGAATCCGCTGCGCGAGGTGGATTGGACGACCTACAACCGGTCGACGCTGGAGGCTGCCACGCGCAAGGTCTGGGAGGCGGCGATCGGCGCGTTCTTCCGCTCACGCACCCGCGCGCAGATCGGCGGGGACGGGCGCCGGCGCGGCATCAACGCCACCGTGATCGCACGGCCCGCCGATGTGCTCGAGGACCCGCAGCTCGAGGCGCGGCAGTTCTGGGAGGCGCGAGCGGGCGCGGCACCGGCGACGGTGCGCGTGCCGCGGCGTTTCGTGGCGGTCACGCTGGGCGATGCCGCCGCGTCGGGCGATGCCGCCGCGTCGGGCGATGCCGCCGCGTCGGGCGTTGCCGCAACGCCGGGCGCATCGGGTACGGCCGCGCACATCGACCCGGCGCATTCGCGCGGACCGCTGCACGGCGTGCGCGTGCTGGATTTCTCGTGGGCGTTGGTGGGCTCCATCACGACCAAGACGCTCGGTGACCTGGGGGCGGAGGTCATCAAGATCGAAAGCCGCACCCGACCGTGCCTCACCCGCATCGATGTTCAGGTGAGCGTGTCCCAGCCCGGCAATTTCGACGACAAGCCGTGGTTCGCCCACTTGAACAGCTCCAAGCGCAGCCTCGCCCTCGACATGAAGCTGCCGGAAAGCCGCGAGATCCTCAATCCCTTGATCGGCTGGGCGGATGTGGTGGTGGAGAATTTTTCCCCCGGCACCATGGCCAAGCTGGGTCTGGATTACCGGACGCTGGCGCGCGTCAACCCGCGGCTGGTCATGGTGTCGGGCAGCGTCTACGGCCAGACCGGGCCGCTGGCGCAGGAGTGGGGCATCGACGGCACCGGCGGTGCGCTGTCGGGCCGCACCTACCTGACGGGTTGGCCGGACCGCGATCCCGTCATTCCGGGGGCGGTGCCCTATGGCGATGTGATCGTGCCGTACGCAATGGCCGCCGCGGTGTCCGCAGCGCTGCAGCATCGGCGCGAGACGGGCCGCGGTGCGCACATCGACGCCTCGATGTACGAGATCTGCGTGCAGCAGGTGTACGAGGCGATCCTGCAGTCGCAAACGGCGACGGCGCCCGTGCGCCAGGGCAACCGCGACTTGAAGATTTTTCACCAGGGCGTCTATCCGGTGGAGGGCGAGGATCAGTGGATCGCGATCAGCCTGCCGGCGGCGGCGGACTGGCTGCGGCTGCGGGGACTCGCCGCGCTGCCCGAGTCGCAAGGCGCCGATGCCCGCGATGCCGCCATCGGCTCGTGGACGCGCGCCCAACCGGGGGCGCCGTTGGCGATCCGCCTGCAGGCCGCGGGGATCGCCGCCGGCATGGTCCAGGACATCGAGGATCTGCTGCAGTTCGATCCGCAAATCGCCGCCCGCGGCACGCTGGTGCCGATCGAACACGCGGTGCTCGGCCGCTTCGGTCACCTGCGCTCGCCGCTCTGCTTCTCGCGCAGCATCCCTAAGCCGTACCGCAGCCCGGGGATGGGCGAGCATTCACAGGCGATCGCCGCGCAAATCTGCGGGCTCGGCCGGCAGCGGATCGAAGAACTCGCCGCCCTGGGGGTGTTCCGATGAACGAAGCCCCGCTGAACGAAGCCCCGCCGAACGAAGCGGATGCCTCGCGCAGCCGCAAGGATCTCAAGTGCACCGCGGACGCGCTCGCCTTTCAACGGCGCTTCGCGGCCGAATTGAAACGCCGCGTGGTCGAAAGCGGCGATCCCTTCGTGGTGGCGCAGGCGGACACCCCGCACGAGCTGTTCCACGCGCTCGACATCCCCCTCATCACGAATCAATGGTGGTCGGCGTACATCTCCGCCAAGCAACTCTCCAAGCCGTATTTCGAGGTGCTGCAGCGGCATGGATATCCGGCCAACGGCTGCCGGTATTGCTCGCTCGGCCTGGCGTGCACGCTCGCCGCGGATCCGGCCACGGCACCCTGGGGCGGCCTGCCGCGACCGGTCGTTCTGGTGGCGCGCCTGACCTGCGATTGCATCCAGCATGTCTTCGGGCAATGGGCGGCGGCGCTCGGCACGGATTTCTTTCCACTCGAAGCGCCCGCCTGGACCCACAAGGACGGCGCCTGGTTCGAGAAGTCCAGCGACCGCTGGGAAGAGGTGTACCAGCCCGAACGCATCGAGCTGCTGGTGGCGGAGATGCGCGAGCTGATCGCACTGCTGGAGCGCAAGACCGGCCGGACCTTCAGCGAGGCGAAACTGACGGAGCTCATGGAGCGGATCAACGAGCAGGAATCCTACATCGCCGAAGCGGCGCGCCTGATCGGCGCGACGCGGCCGTGTCCGGTGTCGATCGCGGATCAGATGCCGAACACCATGATCCCGCAGTGGCATCGCGGCTCGGACTGGGCGGTGGCCCACGCCCGGCGTTTTCGCGACGAGGTGCGACAGCGCGTCGGCGACGGCATCGGGGTGGGCAGCAACGAGCGCATCCGGCTGATGTGGATCGGCGCCGGGCTGTGGCACGACCCGGGCTTCTACAACGCGCTGGAGCAGCGCCTCGGCGCGGTGTTCGTGTGGTCGATGTACATGCCCTTCGCGGGTCCGCAATACATCCGCGCGCTGCACGGCAAACCGCTGCACGCGCTGGCGAGCCGGATCTGTTCCATGAACGAGGTGCTGCATCTGCCGCCGTGGATGAACGGCTGGATGGTGAGCGAGGCGCGCCGTTGCGGCATCGACGCCGCCGTCATGCTGGTGCCGCCGGACAGCCGGCTGTCGCAGAGCGGCACCAAGCTCACGCAGCTGTCGCTCGAGGCTGCCGGCGTGCCGACGCTGGCTCTGGATGCCGACATGGTGGATGCGGCCGGCTGGAGTCACGATGACATGGTGAATCACGTGTCCGATTTCCTCACGCGAGCGGGGCTGACATGAACCACTGGCGCGCATTGATCCTGGCCGCGGTGTCGTGCGCCGCCAGCGCCGGTGGCGCGAACGCCGCCAGCGCCGCCAACGCGACCGTGCTGACCTACGCTTCGCCGTACTCGCCCAACCACACGTTCAGCCGCGCCGACAGGACCTGGATGCGGTGGGTGCAGGAGCATTCGGGGGGCGCGCTGGTGATCCGTCCCATCTGGTCGGGGGCGTTGATCTCGGCGGACGAATCGATGATCGAGCTGCGTCACGGGGTCGCGGACATCGGACTCATCACGCCGATCTACACGCGCGGCGGTGCGCACCTGCTGCGGGTGCAGACCGGTTTCTACCGCGGTGCCAAAACCTTCGAACAGCAGGTGGCGATGTACCGCTGCCTGGCGGCGGCCTCGCCGCAATTCGAGCGTGAGCTGCAGGGTCTGAAGGTGCTCGCGATCCAGGGCGGCACGCTGCCCGGGCTGCTGACGCGCAGCCGCGAGGTGCGCCGCCTGGGCGATCTGCAGGGCATGCGGGTGCGGGTGCCGACCGAATTGCTCAACGTGATGCGCGACCTCGGGGCGGATCCGGTCAGCATGCCCATGGGCGAGGTCTACTCGGCGCTCGCGAAGGGCGTGCTCGACGGCGTGGTGGCGCCGACCGACACCCTGAAGTCCCTGCATTTCGGCGAGGTCGCCAAGCATTACACGCAGCTCGAGGTGCCGCGCGGCGCCTATCCGGCGCGGGCGATGAGCCGCACCCGCTGGCAGGCGCTCACCGGGCAGGAACGGGCCTTGCTCGATGCCTCCATTCCGGTGTGGGAAGCCGCGTTGTCCAAGGAAACCCTGGCGGCGGTGCGCTCCGGCGAGGCTGAAGGCCGTGCGCAGGGCGTCACCTTCATTCCGGTCGCTGCGCCGGAGCAGCGGCGCTTCGATGAGCTGTACCAACGGGACGCGCAGCGCAATGCCCGCGGTCTTGCGCGCTTCGGCATCGACGGCATGGCGGTGTTCGACGAGGCCGTGAAGGTTGCCGCCGGCATCGAGAGCACGGGAACGGTCGCATGCACGGAGGCGAGCGATGCAGCCACTTGAGGGAATTCGAATCGCCGATTTCAGCCATATCATGGCGGGGCCGTATGCCACGCATCTGCTGCGGCTGCTCGGCGCGGAGATCATCAAGGTGGAGGCGCCGGGGCGCGGTGATGCCCTGCGCTATTACGGCAGCGACCGCGCCTACGACGGCATGGCGCCGGCCTTCATCGCGGTCAACGCCGGCAAGAAGTCGATATCGCTCGATCTGAAGAATCCGCAGTCGATGGAGGCGGCGCGGCGCCTGATCGCCCGCTCGGACGTGGTGGTCGAAAACTTCCGTCCGGGCGTCATGTCCCGCCTCGGACTCGGCTACCCGCAGGTCCGCGCCCTGAAGCCCGACATCGTGTATTGCTCGGTATCCGGCTACGGCCAGTCGGGACCGCTGCGCGACTGGCCCGCGATCGACAATATCGTGCAGGCCACCAGCGGCATGATGTCGCTCGGCGGCGAGCCCGGCGATCCGCCGATGCGGGTGGGGTTCCCCGTGGTCGACACGCTGACGGGGCAGACCGCGGCCTTCGCGGTGCTGGCCGCCCTGTTCCGCCGTCAACGCAACGGCCAGGGCGAGTACATCGACGTGGCGATGATGGACGCGAGCCTCGCCTTCATGGCGTCGGCGGTGGTGCCGTTCCTGGTCACCGGCCGCGCTTTGGAGCGCACCGGCAACACGGGCTACAGCGGGCAACCGACCGCCGCGCTGTTCGTCGCCGGCGACGGCAAGCTGATCTCGCTCGGGGTGGTGCAACAGGGGCAGTTCGAAGCGCTGGCGCGGCTGCTGGAACGCCCCCAATGGCTCACCGATGCGCGTTATGCCACGGCGGATCTGCGCCGTGCCAACACGGCGGCGCTGCAGGCGGAACTGACCGCGGTCCTCGGCACGCGGCCGGCGGCGCAGTGGGAAGCGCGCCTGAGCGAGGCCGGCATTCCCTGCGGCATGGTCAGGGATGTGGCCGAGGCGGCCTCGCTGCCGTATCTGCGCGATCGCGGGGTGCGGGTGCCGCTGCGCATACCCGGATTGCCGGGGCGCGAAGAGGTGGACATCGTCAATGCCGGATTCCTGTTCCAGGAGGGCGGCCCCGGCGTCGCCGAGCCGCCGCCGCTGCACGGCCAGAACACCGATGAGGTGCTGACCTGGCTCGGCTACGACGACGCACAGCGACGCGAGATCCGTCGACACTCGTAATGCGGACAACCGTAGGGGAGGGCACATGGCAAATTCCAGATCCTTCGGGCCTCCGGCCGCCTGGCTGGGCGTGATCGGCCTGCTCGGTGCAGGCGCGGCGATGACGCAGCCGGCAGCCGACAAGGCGTCCGAATTCGGCGTGTATCGCGGCTATGCCGCCGCGGCGTACCCCGAGCAGATCAAGAGCTCGTTTTACCTGCCCCTGCGCGACGGGGTGCGGCTGGCCGTCGATCTGTACCGGCCCGGTGCGGGCGGCAAGCCGGCCGAGGGGCGCTTTCCCGTGGTCTGGCACCACACCCTGGATCGACGGGCGGTGTCGGACCCGGCGGTCAATGCCGCCTACGCGGCGCCCGAACTGACGAAATACGGCTATGTCGTGGCCTACGTCGAACGCCGCGGTCTCGGCGCGTCGTTCGGGGAGCGCCGCGGCTACAACGATCGCATCGAGGCCCAGGATGCGTACGAGGTGAACGAATGGCTGGCCCGCCAGCCATGGTCCAGCGGCAAGGTCGGCGTCGTCGGCTGCTCGAACACCGGCGTGGCCGGCATGCATGCGATCAGCATGCGCCCGCCGCATCTGACGGCGGCGTTTCTCGGATGCTTCGCGTGGGACACCTATGACTGGACGTTGCGCGGCGGCATTTTCGCGCAGTGGGGGACCGGCGTGCAAAGGACCCTCGAGGACGACATGAAGTCCAAGCCGGTGGACGGCGATGAGGCCAAGGTGCTGCTGCTGCAGGCCGCCCGCGAGCACCAGAACAACACCAATCTCGCGGCCCTGTGGCGCGGCATGCCCTTCCGCGATGATTTCAGTCCGTTGACCGCCAGCCGCTTCTGGAATGAAGGCAGCATCTCCTCGTATGCCGAGCAGATGCGCGAGTCCGGCGTGGCGCTGTACATCACCGGCGGCTGGCGCGATGACCTGAGGCGCGACGCGTGGGTGACGTTCAACAACTGGGTTCCCGGCAAACGGCGCATCGTCATCGGCAACTGGATCCATTGTCGAAATCCCGGGTTCGATCTGTTCGCCGAGATGCACCGCTTCTTCGATTTTTACCTCAAGGGCATCGACAACGGGATTGCGAACGACGAGCCCATCCATTATTTCACCGTGAACGCCAAGGCCGGCGAGGAATGGCGATCCGCGAAATCCTGGCCGCTGCCGCAGACCCGGTACACGGCCTTTCATCTCGGCAGCCGGGCGCGATTGCTCAACTCGGCCGGCATGGGCGCGACCACCTTCGAGATCACCGATGATGTGAAGTGCCCGGCGGGTTTCGATCCTGCGCTGCAATCCGGTCCGTATGCGCAGCCGTGCCCGGTCGAGGCGGGAGTGCATTTCCTGTCCCCGCCGCTGAAGACCGACACCGAAGTCACCGGTCATCCGGTCGCCGATCTGTGGATTTCCGCGGATGCGGCCGATGCCAACCTGTTCGTGTATCTCGAGGATGTCGCGGCCGACGGCACGGTTGCGGCGATCACCGACGGACGGCAGCGTGCCTCACTGCGCAAGCTCGCCGCGCCGCCGTGGGAGTTCATGGGATTGCCGTGGCGGCGCAGCAACCGCGCCGACGCCGAGCCGCTGGTGCCCGGCACGCCGGTGCGGGTGCAGCTGGATCTGTTGCCGGTGTCCTACATCTTCAAGGCCGGACACCGCCTGCGCGTCAGCGTCACCGGCGCCGATTACCGCGAACGCGATCGCGAAGCCGCGCATCCGGCGGTGCATCTGACCATCCACGACACGCCGCAGCAGCCCTCGACCGTCACGCTGCCGCTGATTCCACCCGCAATGTGGGGGACTTCAAGGGAACGGCGGTCAGACTCCTGAACCCGTGGTCTTGAATTTCACCGGCACCGACAGCGCGCCGATTTCGGGAAAGCGGGTCTGCTTGATTTCGCCGTTGATTTCGAAGCCCAGCGTGCATTTGAGCAGCTCCTCGATGGCCACCCGCAGTTGCAATCTCGCCAGGGAGACGCCGGCGCACACGTGCGGCCCCATGCCGAAGGCGAGATGGCTGGAAATGTTGGGCCGATCCAGAATGAAGCTGTCCGGATCCGGGAACACCGACTCGTCGCGGTTCGCCGAGGCGAACAGCAGGGCGATGGGTTCGCCCTGCCGGATGGTGCGGCCCTCGAATTGCACGTCGCGATTGGCGGTGCGCGCGAAGCCGCGATACGGGGTGTAGAGGCGCAGGAATTCCTCGATCGCGCGCGGCATCAGCGACGGGTCGGCGCGCAGGCGCTGCTGCAGGTCGGGATGGCGCGCGAGATGCACGGCGATGCTGCCCACCATGAGCGTCGGGGCGATGATGCCGACCACGAGCACCTGGCGGATGGTGCCGAGGATCATCTCATCGGGAAACGGCCGGCCATCGACGCGCGCCGCCAGCAGCGCCGTCGTCGGGTCGGTGGCGGGGTCGAGCGGCTCACGGCGCCTGAGCGCGATCATGCTGCGGGCAAGCTCGTAGAGCTTGAGGCTGGTTTCGCGCACCATTTCGCCGTCCGCCGACTGGACGGCGATGTTGTAGGCGCGCCCGATGTGCTGCAGCTCGCCGATCATCTCCGGCGGCACGTTCATCCAGCGTGCGAACACGCGGATGGTCAGATGACTGGAGTAGTCCGCGCAGATGTCGCCGCCGCCGCGGGCCACCATGGGCTCGAGCAGCTGCGCCGCCAGGCGCCGGATCTCCGGCTCCAGGACCGCGATGCGTTCCGGCTTGAGCAGCGGGTTCAACGCGCGCCGATACGGCGTGTGCTCCGGCGGGTCCAGATGCAACGGCGGCCGGCGCCCCGTGAAGGCGAGCTTCGGCACGACGTTCTGTTTGGAGGTGATGAACACGTCGGATTCGGCGAGCGCCCGGTGCACGTCGTCGAAGCGGGTGAGGGCCCAGAATCCGCCCCAGGCGTCGGAGTGCGCCACCGGACAGCGTGCGCGCAGGTTCCGGTAGATCTCATGCGGAGAGTCGAAGGTCTCCGCGATCAGCGGATCGAAATCCTGTGCTTCGCCCATGAATGCCTCCGCGGCGCCGTCGGGCGCGGATGATAGCATCTGGTGACCGCTCATGAAAGCGCTTACAATTTGCGTCCCGAGCAAGAAGGCGGCCCTTGAGTTTCCGATGAATCACGCGCAACACATCGCCCGCAGGCTGACGTTTGGGCTGGCATGGGGGCTGGCCATCGCCGGTCACGCGTATGCCGACGCACCGTATGACGCCAACGAAGCCTGGTGGCAGGCAGGGGTGCCCCGCGTCATGCCGGGCCGCGTCGAGTACGCCGATGCGACCGGCCGCGTCGGTGTGCTGAATGCGGACGGTCCGTTTGACACCCGCGGGCATGCGTTCTTCACGCCGCTCGGCAGCAACGGACGCGCCTGCGTCACCTGTCACCAGCCGGCGAACGGCATGGGGCTGTCGGTGGACAGCATCCGCCGCCGCTGGGAGGAAACCGGCGGCAAGGATCCGCTGTTCGCGGCCATCGACGGCTCAAACTGCCCCACGTTGCCGCAGGCGCCGCGCGCCTCGCATTCGCTGCTTCTCGAGCGCGGGCTCATCCGGGTGGCGCTGCCCTGGCCGCCGCGCGCGCCGGACGGCGCCGTGGTGCCGCCGGAGTTCACGATCACGGTGGTCAGCGATCCGACCGGCTGCAACACCGATCCGCTCTACGGCCTTTCGGCCAAGAACCCGGCCATTTCGGTGTATCGCCGGCCGCGCCCGGTGGCCAACATGAAGTATCTGCTGGAGCTGCCGCATGGCGTGCCGCCCAGTGATTTTCTGTTTTACAACGACAAGAGCTTGTTGCCGAGAAATCCGGAAACCGGCGCCTACGTGTCGCTGCAATTGATGTCCGACGGCCGGGATCTGACGCTCAAGCTGCAGGCGCGCGATGCGGGGGCCGGACATCTGCAGGTGAAGGCGCCGCTCACCGAGCGGCAGCTCGGCCAGATCGAGTCGTTCGAGCGGCAGGTGTACGCCGCCCAGAGCGTCGATGCCGTCGCCGGCGAGCTCACCGCGCCGGGCGCGCCGCCCGGTTTGGGGCCCGAGGCGCTGCACAGCGGCGCGCCCGCGCGTCTCGGCAATAATCCCATCAACCGCATCTTCGGTTCGTTCGCGATGTGGCAGCAGCCGGCCGCGGACGCCCGGGTGGGCGCGGACCTCAAGGCAGGCGCGGACTCCCAGCCGGGCACCGATCAATCCGTGCAGCGCGCCCGGCGCGAGTCGATTGCGCGCGGCGCGGACGTGTTCTACCTGCGCCGCTTCCTCATCAGCGACGTGGGCAAGTACAACGACAAGGGCCTCGGCAACCCGTTCAAGCGCTCCTGCGGCAGCGGCTGCCACAACACCCTGCTCATGGGCATGGATCTGGCGCCGGGCTACATGGACTTGGGGCTCAACAATCTGCCGTGGGCCAATGCGCGTCCGGATCTGCCGCTGTTCAAGGTGGTCTGCGAATCCGGCGCGGTGCCGCAGTCGTATCTCGGGCGGGTCATGTTCACGCACGATCCGGGCCGGGCGCTGATCACGGGCAAATGCGCGGACGTCGGCGCCAGCATGACGCAGCAGTCGCGCAGCCTCGCCGCCCGCGCGCCGTATTTCATGAACGGCTCCGCGGCCAATCTGCGTGAGCTCGTCGATTTCTACGATAGGCGCTTCAACATCGGGTACACCGAAACCGAAAAGCAGGATCTGGTCAATTTTCTGAGCGTCCTATGAGCCGCCGCGCCCGACAGCCGCCCAGCGCCCGTCTGCCGCTCGCCGGGGGCCTGTTGGCCGCCGCCTGGCTGCTGCAATCCGGCCTGCCGGCCGTGGCGGCGGAGCCGGTGGCCGGGACGCCGCTGAGCTTCGTCGCCTGCCCGGTGGCGCGCGACACCGGACCGGATACGGATCTGTGTTTCTTCACCGAATACGACGGCCATGCATATGCGTTGGTCAATCCGCCGGATTGGGGGGTGCCGCAATTGAAGCATCGGGTGCTGGTCGAAGGCCGGGTGGGCAGTGGACCGCCCGTCTGCGGCGCCACGCCGCTCGACGGGCGGGCCTCCGTGCTGACGGAGCTCGATGCCAGCTGCAATGTCGTCATGCCCTTCGACGGAATCAACAAGGGCGTCGCCGGCGGCGTGTTCAACAGTGGAACGCCGGAGCAGCGCGCGGCGGCGCAGGATCTGGCGCGGCGGGCCGCGCTCGATCCGCGCCTGTCGATCCAGCCCGCGATCCTGGATCCGCCGGCGCCACCGCCGCCGGCGCCGCCCTACGAGGAGCGCACGCTGGTCATCACCTATCCCTTCGACAGCGACCGCGCCTCGGGCCCGGACATGGTGAAGCTCAAGGCACTCGCCGTTTACGCGCGGGCGGCCGCGGCCAGGCGCGTGCGGGTCACCGGCCATCGCGGCGACTCGCGGCTGTCGGACGGCAGCGACCTTGCGGAGAAGCCGCCATTGGCGGAGGCCCGTGCGAAGAAGGTGGCGGGCATACTTCAGGCCCTCGGCATCGATGCGGCGGTGACGCAGGTCCAATGGGAACTCGAGGCCCCCGTGGGCCGCGGCGATGAGGACTGGCGAAACCGCCGGGTCGAGGTGACGGTCAGCCCGTGACCGGCCTGAGGCTCGCGCAAATGGTATTGACAATCATTCGCATTTGCGTTCATACTTCGCTGATGATCGTTTGTGTCTGCAAAGCCGTGTCGGAGAAGCACATCCGGGCCGCCGTCAGGGATGGCGCGACGTGTACGCGCGACCTCACCCGGCGCTTGGGGCTGGGCAGCTGCTGTGGTAAGTGCCTGCCGGACGCCAGGCGCGTCCTGTCCGACAGTTTGAGTGCGCGCGAGCAGTGCACCCAGGCTGCGGCGTTTTTCCCCGGCAATGGGAAGGGATTGCCAGCCTGACGAGGCCTGAGGTCCCGCGCGCATCGGATGCGCTCGATGTGCCCGGGTGCCGCATTCGAGCGTAAACTCCCGTTGCGTTCAAACCGCAGGCGGAGGGGCTACCGTGCAGGGTGATGCAAGGGTCTTGGAATTTCTCAACGAGGCGCTCAAGAACGAACTGACCGCGATCAATCAATATTTTCTGCACGCACGCATGCTCGATAACTGGGGCATGAAGCGCCTCGGTAAGCTGGAGTACGAGGAATCGATCGACGAGATGCGGCATGCGGACCGCTTGGTGAAGCGGATCCTTTTCCTCGATGGCCTGCCCAACCTGCAGGATCTGGGCAAGCTGTACATCGGCGAAGACGTCGCCGAGGTGCTGAGCTGTGATCTGAAGCGCGAGTTGGCGGCGCATCCGATGTACGCCGCAGCCATCGCCTATTGCGAGTCCGTGAAGGACTATGTGACGCGCGAATTGCTGGTGCACATCCAAAAGAGCGAGGAAGCGCACATCGATTTCATCGAAGAGCAATTGGGGCTGCTCGAGAAGATGGGCCTGCCGAACTACGTACAAAGCGCCACCGGCGAGCTGAGTGACTCGAGCTCAGACAACACGCCCTGACCCTCCTCGCGGCCCTATCATGACCGCGGCGAGGGCGACATGAATCCCAGCAAGCCCGCCTGGTCCGGCGTCTTTCCCGCGGCCACCACCCAGTTCGACGCCGGCCTCGGCGTCGACATCGAGGCCACCCAGGCGGTGCAATCGGCATTGGTGCGCGATGGCGTGCACGGTATGGTGCTGCTCGGCACGGTGGGGGAGAACAATTCCCTGAGCGGCGCGGAGAAGCGCGCGGTGCTCCAAGCGGCGGTGGCGGCGGTGGGCGGCACGGTGCCTCTGATCGCGGGGGTCTCGGAGTTCACGACGGCGGGCGCCGCCGCCTATGCGCGCGATGCCGAGGCCATCGGCGTCGACGGCTTGATGGTGCTGCCGGCCATGGTCTATGTCCCCGCGCGCGCCGAACTCGAGAATCACTTCCGCACCGTGGCCGCGGCCACCTCCCTGCCCATCATGCTGTACAACAATCCGCCGGCGTATCGGGTGAACATCGACTTCGAGACGCTGCGCAATCTGTCCGCGGTGCCCAACATCGTGGCCATCAAGGAATCGGCCCCCGACCCACGGCGCTTCACCGATTTGATCAACGAGTTCGCGGACCGGTATCTTTTGTTCGCGGGACTCGACGACATCGCGCTGGAGGGACTGATCCTGGGTGCCAGCGGCTGGGTGTCGGGTCTGACCAATGCGTTTCCGGCCGAATCGCTGGCATTGGTTGCGGCCATCAAGGCGGGTGACCTGGAGCGCGCGCGGCGGCTGTACCGCTGGTTCATGCCGTTGCTGCACCTGGATGCCGAACACGATCTGGTGCAGTCGATCAAGCTGGCCGAACAGATCATGGGCCGCGGCTGCGAGCGGGTGCGTGCGCCGCGCCTGCCCTTGAGCGGCGAGCGCCGCATGGCGGTGGTGGCCATGGTGGAACGCGCCCGCGCGACCCGGCCGCTGTGAAAACCATCCGGGTGATCGATTCGCACACGGCGGGCGAGCCCACCCGCTTGGTGATGGAGGGCGGACCGGATCTCGGCGACGGACCGCTCGAGGTGCGGGCGCGGCGATTTCGCGAGCGCTTCGATGAGTATCGGTCGGCCATCGTGAATGAACCGCGCGGCTCGGATCCATTGGTGGGTGCACTGCTGTTGAAGCCCAACCGTGAGGACTGCCAGTTCGGCGTCATCTTCTTCAACAATGTGGGTTACCTCGGCATGTGCGGCCACGGCACCATCGGCCTGATCGCCTCCCTGGCCCATGCCGGCCAGTGCCGCCCGGGCGCGCATCGAATCGACACGCCGGTGGGCCCGGTCGACACTCGGCTGCGCGCCGACGGCCAAGTCGAAGTGGACAATGTGACCAGCCATCGCCTGGCGCGGCAGGTCGCCGTGACGGTTCCCGGCTTCGGCGAGGTGAGGGGCGATGTGGCCTGGGGCGGAAATTGGTTTTTTCTCATCGATCAGCATGGGCTGCACATCGACCCGGACCAGGTCGAGGTCTTGACGGATTTCACCTGGCGCGTGCGCCAGGCGCTCAATTCCCAGGGCCATCCGCAGGTGGATCATGTCGAGCTGTTCGCGCCGTCCGCCAATGCGCAAGCCGACGGCCGGAATTTCGTGCTCTGTCCCGGCAAGGCGTATGACCGCTCGCCCTGCGGCACCGGCACCAGTGCGAAACTTGCCTGCCTCGCCGCCGATGACCAACTTGCCGAGGGCGAGACCTGGATCCAGGAGAGCCTGATCGGCAGCAGCTTCGCCGCCCGGTATCGTTGGGTGAATCGGGAACGCGGCGAGGTGGCGCCGACCATCACCGGATCCGCCCATGTCACGGCCGAAGCGCTCCTGCTGCTCGACCCCGCCGATCCGTTCTGCTGGGGCTTTTAGAACCAACCGATGCCTTTAGAACCGAGCGATGTCGAACGCCGCCAGCCGGGCGGCCGCGTCGCGGGCCGCCGCCTCACCCTCGCCCGACGCCTCGCCGCCGATGAGCGCCACGACGGCCTCCGCCGTCACCGGCGCCAGGGTCAGTCCCAGATGCTGGTGGCCAAACGCGTAAAAGACATTCGACGCCTTGCGGCTGCGGCCGATCGCCGGCAGATAGTCGGGCAGCGTCGGCCGTGACCCCATCCATTCCTCGCCGGGCAGTTCAAACGGCAATCCGAGTGCGGTGATGCGCTGACGCAGCCGCCGCCATTTGGCCGGATCGGCGCGCGCGTCCGGGCTCGTGAACTCGAGAAAGCTCGAGGCGCGCACGCCCGAACGGAACCGGGTGACGATCAAGGCGTACTCCTCGAACACCACCGGCGGCAGGCCGCCCGGCCATCGATCTCCGGGGGAGTGCAGGTGATAACCACGCTCCGCGATCAGGGGCACCCGATGGCCGAGGGAGCGCATCAGCGCGGCGGAGTGCACACCGGCGCTCACGAGGATGATGTCGGGCGTCAGCCGCCCGCCGTCCTCGAGAATGACGCTCGCCCGGCTGCCGACGATGGCCTGGCCGCCGTCGATGGCCCGGCCGGCCTCGATGGTCAGGCCGGCGCGGGAAACCCGGTGGCGGCCGCCGCGCCCGGTGAAGGAGCTGCGGCAGGCGGCAAACAGATCGGCATGATCGGCGATGTGGCCGCTGCCCAAGCAGCGCATGGCAAGGGCAGGCGGACGGCCCATGAGCGCGGTCAGGGTTTCGATCTCATCGGACTGCGCTTCCCGGTAGCGCGCCGTTCCGCCGTCCTTGGCGGCGTACTCCGATCGCGCCGCCGCCCGGTTTGCCTGATGGGTCCACACCAAAAAATGTCCCTGCTCACGCAGGATCTGCGGCGCTCCCAAGGCGGCGACGAACCGGCGCCACGCCGGCATGGCGTCCCGCATGAGCGCGCCGAGCGCCGTCTTGCCGCGTTCGAAGCGTGCCGGGCGGGTGGCCTGGGCAAACCGCCACGCAAACGGCAGCCACGATGCGGCGCCACGCAGCGGCAGGGCAATGGAGGGATCTGCCGTGAACAGTCTCTTGGGCAGTGAGGCGAGCGTGGCGCGCGAGGCCAGGGGTTCGATCTGTTCGACGGCGATGTGGCCGGCATTGCCCCAGGAGGCCGGTGGCGGCGAGGCCTGCGGATCGACGAGGAGGGTGGCGAAGCCGGCCCTCTGCAGGCCGATGGCGGCGGCGGTGCCGACGATCCCGCCGCCGATGACGACCGCCGCGCGCGCCATCGCGTCAGGTCCCGAGCACCTTCAGTCCGTGGGCCTGCGCCGCGAGACCCAGTGCTCCGTCGTGGGTGGTCATGACCGGATCAATCTGCATCGCTTCCCTCCAGAGCAGCGCGGAGGCGAGATGAATCGCATCCCGGGTGCCGAGCTCCGTGGGCATCGGCTGGGCCGCTCGATTCAAAACGTTTGAATCCACCTCGACCAGTTCGAGCGAATCGATGAGATTCAGAATGGTTGCGCGCCGGTTCGCCACGTCGACGTCCGATAACCCGGCACGGATTTCGCACGCGATGCGCCACAGCCCGGTTGCGAGCGGCCTTCAATAGGAGCACTTGCCGTCCACCATGCGGAAGCATTTGTCGAACCCTGCCGGCGGTTTGCGATCATCCGGCGGAAAACTCGTCATCTCCTGCAATTGACGCAGGGTGCTCGGAAACCCGATGCGCCATTCCCGGATCTTGAGCCAGCCGGACTTCGCCCGCACATAGGCCGAGGCCCCACCGGATTGCCCTCCATGGTCGGCAACCTTGAAGGCGACCAGTGCGCTGGTCTTGCTGATCCCGCCCAGGATGAAGCAGCGCCCCGGATCGGCGCCGTGAGCCGCGGTGGGATTGCAGTCTTCGCCGACATCCGCGATCCGGGCGTAACCGGTGGCATTCACCCCCAATTGGGCCTGCAATTCAGCCGGAAACCCTTGCAGACTGCGCAACTCGACCAAGGCCTTGGGATCGTACAGCCGGCCAATATCGGTCTGCGTGGGGTCGTTGGGGCCGGCCGAGGGCGCCTGGGTCGAAACGTCGCCCGAGCGCGAACACCCCGCCACGCCGGCCAGCAGGATCACTCTCATCCAGGCGCACCACCCCACCGTCATGTCAGCCCCGCCTCGTACTTCCTGACCAACGTCTTGGGCGCCGCCAATTTCCATGCCCGTACAGCCACGTCCGCCAGGGCCGCCGTCGATATCTTATCGAGCCTGATCAGGATCCACGGATATCCGCGGTAATGATCCGTCAGAAAAAACGAATCCGGATCCACCTGCAGAAGCATCTCCCGATCGTGCAGATCGCACCGCAAGGCGAGCGCGCCCTCAGCCTCCGATCGCAGCCGCGACAGCAGCTTGCCCTTCACCTTGATCGCCGGCGTTCCGTACGAAGTCGACTCCTCAGTGCCCGGCAACTTGCGCACGATGCGCAAATAACGCGCGTAGCCACGCTCCGGAGCAACCGCGGCTGCGTTCAAAGCGGCCGGACCTCGGTCACCTGTATCGAGGATTGTGGAATCGAAAGGTGCGGATGACGTGCAAAGGCTTTGGCCGCGACCTCATGCGAGTCCGCCTCGACGATCGAATACAGCATGATGTCGTTCTTGGTGTCTGCGATGCCGCTCGAGGTGACGTCCTTGGTCTTTCCGGCCGCTTCCGTCAGCCTGATCATCTGCACGTGCTCGTGCATCCAGTGGTCCCATTCGGCGCGCATTTTCTCCTCGGCGGCCTTGCGCGTCGCCGGATCCGTCTTGGCCCAATCGGCCAAGACCTGGGCCGGGACGAGATACAACACCAAAAACTTCTTCTTTGATTCAGCGCTCATGGCGTTCTCCGGCCTGTGGGGTTGGCCCGAAGAATATCCACCCGCCGCCATGGCATCAAGTTTTCCAGCTTGACGTTATATCTGACTGATATATCATTCAGATATATGAAGGATAGACAAGGCGGCAAATACGCGATTCTGGGGATGTTGAGCCTGCATCCGATGTCGGGGTACGACATACGCAAGACGGTGCAGGAGAGCATCCGGCATTTCTGGAGCGAGAGCTACGGACAGATCTACCCCGCGCTCAAGCGGCTGGAAGCGCAGAAACTCGTGAAGCGCGCGCGGGGCGTCCAAAAAGGCCGGGCCGGGCGCCAAGTGTATGCGCTGACCCCGACCGGGCGGCGCAAGCTGAAGGAGTGGCTCACCCAGGCGCCGATGATGCCGCCATTTCGCAACGAACTCCTGCTGAAGCTGTTCTTCGGGCGGCTGGTGTCGCGCGAAGCCTGCCGGGAGAATCTGCGTCAATTCCGTCAGCGGCAGGAGCAGTTCCTGCAATCCTACCGCCAGGTAGAGGATCGGCTGCACTCGCAGTATGAGGGCCATGCGGATCGGCCGTTCTGGCTGATGACGCTGTCCTACGGCGCCCACCAGTCGCGAGCGCTGCGGGATTGGTGCGATGAGTCGCTGGCGGCACTGGAGAAACACGACAACGACAAGGTCAACCACAGGAGAGATCGCGAATGAGCTCGACGCTACCGGTGATTGTTCAAGCAGTGCGCTGGACGCACATTCTGGCGGGCTTCGTGGCGTTCTTCATCGCCCCCATCCCGCTGCTCGCCGCCAAGGGCGGCAAAACGCACCGCCGCTGGGGCAAGATCTACTTTTGGGCAATGGCCGTCGTCGCCGCCTCCGCCATGGTGCTTGCTTTGTGGCGGCCGATCCTGTTCCTGGCATTCATTGCGGTATTCAGCTTCTACGCGGCCTTTCGCGGGTACCGGGTGCTGTACCGCAAGAACCCGCTACAGGGGCAGGGGCCGCGCGCCATCGACTGGGCGGCTGCGGTGCTGGCATTGCTGGGCAGCGCGGCGTTGATCGTGCTGGGTGTGGTACGCCCGAATCCGGTTTGGATGCAGTTGAGCGTGGTGGCGGTGGTCTTCGGAGTGATCGGCATGCTGCTGTCGGCAAATGACCTGTGGAAGTTCATCCATCCGCCGGCAGACCGAAAATTCTGGTGGTACTCGCACATGGCAGGCATGATCGGTTCGTACATCGCGGCGGTGTCGGCATTTTCGGTGGTCAACTTTCACTTTCTGCCGGTCGAGGTCCGCTGGTTGTGGCCGAGCGCCGTCGGAGTGCCGGGTATTTTCATCTGGGTGGGCTATTACAAGAGAAAATTCGGCCGTACGGGCAAGGCCTCCGGTGCGGTGCCACAACGGAGCAGCGCTTGAGCCGGATGGCGGCGAGCGCTTGGGAAATCCGACCGGAGAACCTTTCCGGCAAGCCGGCGCGCGATCTGGTGCGGCTACACCTCGAAGGCATGCATGCCCACTCTCCGCCCGGCAGCGTGTTCGCTCTCGATTTCTCGGGGCTGACCGACCCTAAAGTCTCGGTATGGTCCGCATGGCATGCCGACCGGATCGCCGGAATCGGGGCCTTGAAGGATCTCGGTGCCCGCGCCGGCGAATTGAAATCGATGCGCACCCATCCCGATTTCTTGCGCCGCGGCGTCGCTGCGGCACTGCTGGAACACCTCATCGGCATCGCCCGATCCCGTGGCATGACCCGACTCAGCCTTGAAACCGGCAGCGGCGCCTATTTTGAACCGGCTCTGTCGCTCTACAGGCGCCGGGGATTCATCGACGGCGCCGAGTTCGCCGACTACCAGCGCAGCACCTTCAACCAGTTTCTGCACCTCACGTTGTAGCGGGCTGCGCAACGGATATGCGTCAACTATCGATCTCCCCAGACAGTCTTGCCGAAGCGCTCCCTCAATTTCATCTTTTGAATCTTGCCCGTGGCGGTGTGCGGAATCTCAGCGACAAAGACGATATCGTCCGGGAGCCACCATTTGGCCACCTGGCCCGAGAGATGGTCGAGCAGCTGCTGCTTGGAAATCTCGCAGCCGGGCTTTTTGACCACGATCATCAAGGGCCGCTCCTGCCATTTCGGGTGCGCGACGGCAATCACCGCCGCCTCCGCCACCGACGGGTGTCCCACCGCCGCATTTTCCAGACTGATCGATGAAATCCACTCGCCTCCCGACTTGATCAAATCCTTGGCGCGATCGGTGATCTGGATGTAGCCGTCGGCATCGATCGTTGCGATGTCCCCCGTGTCGAACCAATCTTCTGCATCCACGATCGGGCCGCCTTCACCGCGGAAATAACCGCTGGCGATCCACTGACCCCGCACCTGCAGATGACCGCAGGCCGCACCGTCGCGTGGCAGTTCATTTCCCGCATCGTCGGTGATTTTGACCTCCACTCCATAGGGAACACGGCCCTGTTTGGTCTGCAGTGTGATCCGCTGTTCCACGGAATCGTCTTCATGTTTGCGCAGCGGCCTGCCGATGCTCGCGAGCGGCGAGGTCTCCGTCATGCCCCATCCGTGCAGCACACGGACTCCGAAATCCCGTTCGAACACCTCCACCACGGCGCGCGGCGCCGCCGAACCGCCGATCAGCACCCGATTCAATCGAAGTTCCTGCCGCGGCTGCCGATTCTGCGAGGCGACATGCTGCTGCAATGCCAACCAAACCGTCGGCACGCCGAGCGCCGCCGTGGCCTTTTCCTCGCACATCGAGCGGTAAATGCTGGCGCCGTCGAGTGCCGATCCTGGGAGGATCATGCCGGCGCCGACCATGGCACAGGCGTACGGTGTGCCCCAGGCATTGACATGAAACATGGGAGCGGCAATGAACAGCGTGTCGCGGGCGGACAGGCCGATGCTATCGGCCATGCACACCGCCATCGTGTGCAAGACCGTCGAGCGGTGCGAATACAGCACGCCCTTCGGATTGCCGGTGGTCCCGGATGTGTAGCACAGCGATGAGGCGGCGTTCTCATCGAGCCGCGGCCAGCGGTACCCGGCGTCCTGTGCGGCCAGCAGCTCTTCATAGCAGAGAAGAGCGCGCATCGAGCACGCCGGCATCTGGGCGCGGTCGGTCATGGCAACGAAGGACTTCACCGACCGCAGACGCGGAGCCAGTTGCTCGACGAGCGCGATGAAGCCCATGTCAAAAAACAGGTGCTGATCCTCTGCGTGATTGATGATGAATTCGATTTGTTCGGGAAACAGCCGCGGATTGACGGTGTGCAACACCGCGCCCATGCCCGACGCGCCAAAAAACAGCTCCAGGTGCCGGTGACCGTTCCAGGCCAGGGTTCCGACCCGATCGCCTTCGCGCACCCCAAGGGCGGTCAGTGCACCGGCAAGTTGACGGGCACGACGATCAATGTCGGTGTAGGTGCAGCGGTGCGGCGCGGCGTCCGGCATCTGCGAGATGATGGGCACGTCCGGATGGACGCGCGCGGCATGTTCGATCAGCGAGGAGATCAACAGCGGGTGTTGCTGCATCAGACCGAGCAAGGTGTATCCCCCAGTTGAAAGGACGCCGTCTATTGCGGTACGGGCTCCACGACGACGACTCCGAGGGACCTCGTGATGCGAAATCCGGTAAGCTAAGAGGTGGTCGCCGATTGCAATGGTTTGAGTTTACTATGCACCTTCGACATTCCGAAAGC
>Ga0181519_10000136_pt1 | contig 64687 bp, 50 predicted proteins | sample PEATcosm2014_Bin_26_FD_121102 | JGI IMG/M metagenome (GOLD analysis project Ga0181519, IMG submission 121102) | Peatland microbial communities from MTU Mesocosm Facility, Houghton, MI, USA - PEATcosm2014_Bin02_10_metaG | ecosystem: Environmental > Terrestrial > Soil > Wetlands > Peat | place...
GCTGGCCGCGCCGACTTTCAGCGTGATGGTCATGGTGCGGCTTTCACCGCCCGACAGGGTGATATTGGTTGCGTGATATTTTGAAAAGGTTTTAGCGGTGACAGTAACATCAAACGTCGCCGCTGGCAGACCAGTGAAAGCAAAGAACCCGTCCTTGTTGGTGACCGTTTTCCGGACTTCGCCGGATGCCGTCAACTTGGCCGTAACGTCAGCCCCGACGACAACTGCGCCTGCGGGGTCAACAACGGTACCCGTAAGGTTACCAAACATCGACTGCGCACGCGCCACGGGGGCGGCAAGCACAAGAAGAAGCAGGGTAACCAAAAGAGATACCGAAAGACATCTCATTCGCGTCATTGCATTTCCTCCTGCAATACAGATGGTTAATGGTTGTGCCGCTGCCAGCCAGTGATCCGGTTGGAGCCGCTTACCCGCCGTACTTGTCAGCGGGATCCGAGCTGGCAAATTTCTACGCAGCCCAGGAAAGGCGCCTAAGCCACGCGATAACCTTATATACTTGTTTAGATCTGGGATTGTCAAGAAAAAAGAAAGAAAACGCAAACTATTATTGTTGTTATCGCGCGATAAAAGTCATTATATTTGCTTTATTTCACTGTTTTTGTTGCATTATTTTTTACCTATATGTTGGTCCACCACTCGATTGTGCTACATTATTCCTTAACTGCCAAAGAAACGGTTTCGATTGGAAGCCAGGAAAGCGGACCCATGGGTGTGCAAAGCGTAATCCTCTCCCCATCCCAGGTGAGTCGTCCTAATTTAATAGCCGACCGTCGGCGCATGATCACTGAGTTGGTAACTGAGCGTGGAAGCATGCGGGTGACGGAGCTGAGCAGCATCCTGGAAGTTTCCGAAGTCACCATCCGGAACGATTTGGATTTGCTTGCCCACGAAGGGCTTTTGGTGCGCGATCATGGCGGCGCTATCGCCTTTACGCGCACTGCTTTATCCGTTGCCTTTGATCAGCGCGCCCGACTGCAGCTTGAAGCCAAGCAACGCATCGGGCAAGCCGCAGCCGGCGTTGTCCAACCCGGCGACACCATCATGCTCGATTCCGGCTCAACCCTGATGGAAATGGCAAAACGTTTGCCGAATCTTTCGCCCCTGACGATTATTACCAATGGCCTGAACATCGCCATTCAGGTGGGATCGCTACCGGGTGTTCATGTGGTGCTGGCAGGGGGCAGTTTAAGCCCAGAGACAATCGGGACGGTAGGTCCGCTGGCGGAACGCGATTTGAGAGACCTTCTGGCCGACAAACTCTTTCTAGGCACACACGCATTCGAACTTGAGACCGGCCTTTCTGACGTCTCGACCGAGGTGGCGCGCGTCAAGCGCACCATGATTTCGGCTGCTAAACAGGTATTTCTTCTGGTGGACTCAGGCAAGTTCCCTACGCGTGCCATGGCTCGCGTGGCTCCGCTATCGGCAATCCACTGCATCATCACAGACACCGGATTCCCGGAAGAAATAGCTCAGCAATTGGCAGATCAGAACATCGAGGTGCGGAGAGTGTAGCGGCTTGGCACGCTAGGGTGTTGCCCGGTTTCAGGTGCAACCAACTACCATGACGGAGATGAAATGGGACTCGGAAAAAGTATCCGGTTAAACAGATTATTCAGTCACACCTCAGGGCGTTTGTGTTCCGTGGCCATTGACCACTTCCTCGGCTATCACCAGAATCTGAGTATGCAGTCGGGGCTGCGGGAGCTGCCCAAAACCATCGCCGCCCTTGTGGCGGGCAAACCCGACTCCATCACCATGAATAAAGGAGTCGCCCTTGGCTGGTGGGGGCCTTACGCGGGATCAGTTCCGCTCATCATGCAAAGTGTCGCGGCCCGTCCCGACGACACTGCGGATGAAGTAATTGCGCTTCCCGAGGATGCGGTGCAAATTGGCGCGGACGCGTTTGCCACCTGCGCTTTTTTGCGCGGAGCCACAGAGGCGGCGCACATTCGGCGGGTCGCCGACCTGGTTCGGCAGGCCGCAGCTTGGGATATGCCGGTCATCCTCCACGTCTATCCCAGAATCTATGGGCCAAATAATGTCGATATCAGTTTCACTCCCGAAGATATTGCCTGGGCAGTTCGCTGCGGCATTGAAGTGGGCGTGGATGTGATCAAGGTGCCTTACTGCGGCGACGTGGCCAGCTACCGGCAGATCATCGAGAACTGCCCGGTTCCACTGGTGGCTGCCGGCGGCCCCAAGGCTGATGATTTCCTCGCCAGTTTGACCATGGCAAAAGATGTAGTTGAGAGCGGCGCCCGCGGAATGGTCATTGGCCGCAATATTTGGGGCTCCCCTGAGATCACCAAGGCGCTCAACGCGTTCAAGTCGGTCATTCACGACAAGGTGAACCCGGAAACAGCCATGCAACTCGCGGGACTCGGAGCTTGAAATGTCCAAACCGGAGTTTGACGTTTTTGGCCTTGGGACCATTGCCGTTGACGATTGCCTGTACGTAGATTCGTACCCACCTCCGGATGAGAAGATCAGGATCAATCGTGAAGGCCGCAATGCGGGGGGCCAAATAGCAACGGCCCTCGCCGCTGCCTGCCGCCTGGGCTCCCATTGCGCTTACGGAACCATGCTCGGAGAGGATGAACTCTCTGGGGCTGCCAGGAAAGCACTGGAAACTGCCGGAGTGGATTGCAGGTTCGTCCAGCGCGCCCCTGGGGCAGGGCCGATTCACAGCGTCATTATTCTGGACGAAAAAGCCGGAACCAGGAATATCTTTTACGATGTCAGCCGCACCGTGCCCGTACCGGCCAGCCAGATCAGCCCGGAGAAGATGGCCAGTACGCGCGTGATGATTACTGACCAGTTCGGTCCCGATACAGCCATTCACGCTGCGCGGTGCGCGCGGCAGATGGGCGTTGCGGTAGTCATGGACCTGGAGTGGCCAGACGCACCGCGCCTGGACGAAATGATGCTCCTGGCCGATCATCTTCTGGTGCCGCGCGACTTTGCCGCTGCCTATACCGGAATGGCAACTCCCGCGCAGGCCGCGGAGGAAATGCATCGCCGCTCTCCGCGGGCCTGCACCGCTGTCACCTGTGGCCGTGAGGGCTGCTATTACCTCCACGCATCCAAACCAGTTCAACACCTTCTCGCCCCTCGCGTGGAAAGCCTCGAAACCACGGGATGCGGCGACGTTTTCCATGGCGCCTACGCCGCGGCGCTGGCAGGCGGCAAAAACGTCCTTGATTGCCTGCGCTTTGCCTCAGCGGCAGCGGCGGTTTTCGCCACACGTCCCAGTGGATGGCAATATCTGCCCACCACCGAAGACGTCAATTGCTTGATGAAAAAAACCTATTGATGAAGGAGGCTTTTGTATGAACACCGCAGAACAGGTAATTCGTCTCGAAGAGGCGCTCAGGGAAATTCCCTTATTAGATGCCCATACGCACCTTGACGCGGCGCACCTCTCAGCGCGCGGACTCGATGACATCCTTCTCTACCACATGGTCATCAGCGACCTTTATTCAGCGGGCTGTCCCAACGGCGCCCGGCTCAATGAGATGCCTTCGCTTGAGGAGTCGCATTCCAGGCTGGAACAAGCCATTCCCTATCTGCCCAGGATTCAGAACACATCCTGCTCCTGGATGGTGCGCATCATCCTCAAAGATCTTTACGGCTGGACTGAGCCGGTTACCGCAACTAATTGGCGCAAGCTCGACGGCATGATACGTGAGCGCGCAGGCAAGGCATGGGCAGTCAAGACACTTGACCGCACAGGAATTCAGCGCACCGTGACCGAACTCTGGCGCGGCCGGAACGGCGAGTGTGAGGAGTTGTTGCAGTACAGCCTGGAGTGGGCATTCTTCTCGCGCGGCCAGTGGGGCGAGTTTGACACGGCGTTGTATGAGCTGGAACGCACGTGGACTTCCGAGGCGCCGGAGCCGCCCATCCCCGTGACACTGGGTGTACGGCCCCAAGTGCCGCGTTCCATCCGCACGCTCCACGATGTGCATGACTGCCTGGATCACTACTGCGCCGTGACGCCTTATGACAAGATTCTCAATACGGCACAGCATTTTTCCACGGACTTCGATTATCGCCAGGTAAGCGATACGGAGATGAGCAAGGCTCTTGAGCGGCGCGAGCAGGCGGGCCCCGAAGAACGCGATATCTATGCCAACTACATCATCGAGCAGTATCTGCAACGGCTTGAGCAGAGTCACGAGGGCTTTATGTTCCAGTTTTCGCTGGGCGCGGACCCCTTGCCCTTCGAGACCGGCAGCCGCATTCGCCAGACCACATTGCGCCAATTGAGCGAACTCATATCTCGCCACCCCAAGCTCAACTTCCAATGCCACATTGCAAGTTTGCACGCCAACCAGACTCTCTGCACCTTCTGCCGCGAGCTGCCAAACTTCTCTCTGGCCGCGTATTGGTGGCACAACTTCTTCCCCTTATTCATGCGCCAGGTAATGGAAACCCGCCTAGACATGCTCCCCGTAAACAAGCAGATCGGCTATCTCTCCGATGCATATTGCGCCGACTGGTGCTATGCCAAGGCGACCATGATCCGCAAGCAGTTGGCAAATGTGCTGGCGCGAAAGATCGCGCAAGGCCAGTACAACGAAGAGCTGGCGCTCGTCATCGCTCGCCAGATCCTCTTCGAGACGCCCCAAAGCTTGTGTGGCGTAAAACCGAAAGTCATGAAGGCGTAAAAGCAGCTCGCGCGGGACATACTCGTCTCCAAACCGAAACGGGGAAACTCCAGCTGTCGCTGGCTGAGAAAAAAAGACAGGTCAGGACGTCTCGAACTAAGGAGAGTGACGAAGTGAAAGAGTCAATTAACTTTCGCTATGTGGCATTTTTAGCCTGCACGGCCGCGCTGGGCGGTCTGCTTTTTGGATTCGACATAGCCATCATCACAGGAGCCGGTCCATTCATCGCGCGAGAATTTTCGCTGAGTGATATCGGTCTTGGTTGGGCGTTCAGCTCGTTGTTGTTTGGGTGCGTGCTGGGGGCTTCGATTTCAGGTAGACTCGCGGACCGCTTTGGACGCAAGAGACTACTGATATTTGTCGCGATTCTCTTTGCAGCTACATCAACGGGCACTGCTTTGGCTCCCAGTTTTACCGCCTTCATTACAGTTCGCTTTCTTGGGGGTTTTGCGGTGGGCGGAGTTTCTCTGCTTTCCCCTATGTATGTAGCTGAGGTTGCACCGGCTTCGATCCGCGGCCGCTTGGGGACGTTGTATCAAATGTCGATCACCGTTGGCGTCATGGTCTCGTATGGCATCAATTTTCTTCTCCGTAATACAGGGCCAAACAACTGGCGATGGATGTTTTTCACCGGCGTATTGCCATCGGTAGTATTCCTGCTATTAGTCATGATTGCTCCCGAATCGCCGCGATTTCTGGCAATTACAGGCAGAAAAGACGCGGCCTTTGCAGTGCTTGCGCGAATCAGCGGCGAAGAAGCCGCTCAGATGCAAATATCTGAGATCTTATCAACCACGCATAAGGGAATACAGGCTTGGCGTGGTCTATTGAGGCCCGGCGTCCGCCGCGCGCTGGTCGTCAGCGCCGGTCTTGCGATTCTGGTCCAGATATCGGGAGTGAATACGATTGTGGACTACGCCCCCACGATCTTCCAGTCGGCAGGCTGGAAGGTGGATAGCGCACTTGCGTCCACCGCGATCATGGGCGTCACGAACTTCCTCTTCTCTTTGTTCGCGCTTTGGGCGATCGATCGATCCGGGCGCAAGCCGCTTTACATTGTTGGATCGCTCGGCATGGCAGCAACTCTATTGGCTCTTGTGGTTGCTGTCGTGACCGGACATTTTCATGGAGGATTCGTTGTCATCATCGTGCTTGCCTACCTTGGCATCTTCAACGCTTGTATCGGACCCGTGTTTTGGACTCTGGTTCCTGAGATATTCCCGAATGATGTGCGTGGAATGGCAATGACTGCGCCGGTGCTTATTCAGTGGGTCGCCAATGCGGTGGTTGTCCTGTTATTCCCTTATGCGTTTCATGTGATTGGCAAGGCGCTCACGCTCGGCTTCCTCGCGCTGATGTGCATTACTCAGGCAGTCTTTACGTGGCTCTACGTGCCTGAGACCAGAAAAAAACGGCTGGAAGAGATTGAGGCGTATTGGATGGCCCCGAATCGAATTGCTGCGGCAACTGAGGGTGACGATTAATCGAATTACATTTGAACCCTCGCAATGTGAAGGACTATTGAATGTTCAGACCTACAGGTCAAGGTAATGGAGTGCTTTGCATCGAGCATAAAGTTGACTGAATCGAGGTATTGATCTCATGGAAAAGAATGTTCTCATGAAGTTAATTGTCTTTCCGCTGCTGGCTGGCTTATCCTGGTCGACTGTAGCGGCTCAGTCCAGGCCTGTTCCCAATCGTCAATTGGCGTCAAAGGAATTGAACCTGCGCGTCGAGAGCCTGTTGAGGCAGATGACACTCGATGAGAAGTTAGGTCAATTGTCGCAATACTCAGCGGGCTATGCCGCTGGCCCCGGGATATCGGATTTGAGCTGGGACGAACTCGTAGCCAAGGGGCGGGTTGGGGCAATGTGCAACGTGGTGGGTGCGGATGCAACCAACAATTATCAGCACATTGCCGTCGAGAAGTCGCGGCTGCATATTCCGCTTCTGTTTGGATTGGATGTGATCCACGGGCACCGCACGATCTTTCCGGTGCCTCTCGCTCTGGCTGCAAGCTGGGATCCGAAGGCAATAGAGCTGGTGGCGCGCACTGGCGCGGTGGAAGCCCGAGCTGATGGCCTTTCCTGGGTTTTTTCGCCCTTGGTGGATATTGCCCGCGATCCACGCTGGGGACGCATCGTCGAAACTGAAGGCGAGGACCCCTATTTGAGTTCAGTCCTGGCCCGTTCGTGGATCAAGGGATACCAGCAGGACGATCTTTCAAAGCCCGACTCGGTTGCTGCCAACGTGAAGACTTATGCCGCATACGGAGCGCCCATTGCCGGGCGCGACTACAACGCCGCGGACATGAGCGAGATTACGCTGCGGCAAGTTTATCTGGAACCATACCGTGCCGCGGTGGAAGCTGGCGCGGTTTCGCTGATGAGTTCCTTCAACTCGATTAACGGTATTCCCGCGACGGCCAATCCGTTTACGCTGACGCAGGTACTTCGCAATGAATGGGGCTTCGACGGGTTTGTTGAAGCTGACTGGGGCGCAATCTCCGAACTCGTTAATCACTCGATCGGCGACTCTTCAACCGTGGCTCGTAAGGCGCTTGAGGCCGGGTTGGACGCGGATATGGAGGACAATATTTACGCAACAGTGATTGCGCCGCAGGTTCGAAGCGGGAAGATTCCAGAGAGCGTGGTGGATGAAGCGGTGCGCCGGGTGCTGCGGGTCAAATTTGCGCTGGGGCTGTTCGATCACCCATACACACTCGCGGGACCGGCCTACGACGCCACTCCTGAGCGAAGAGCTCTGGCCCGCAAGGTGGCAGAAGAGACCATTGTTTTGTTGAAGAACGAACCGGTGGAGGGAGAGGACAAACTGCTGCCGCTGGCGGTGAAGAAAAACAAGGTGGCGTTGATCGGTCCGCTGGCGGATAACCAATTGGAGATGCTGGGTGCATGGTCGGTAACGGGCGATCCAAAGTACGTGGTGACGCTGCGAACCGCTCTTCAGGAGCGTCTGGGCGACCGCCTGCTCTATGCGGAGGGCTGCGGGCTGCTTAGCGGCCAGGATGAGAACGTATTGAAGCGGGTGAAATTCCTCGGACCGGATTTGCCTGACGATCATGCGCCCGTGCCGGACGACGACAAGGCGATTGCCGAGGCGGTGGAGACAGCGAAGAGGGCGGATGTGGCAATTCTGGCGCTTGGCGAGCCGACCAACTGGATGGAAGGCGAGGCCGCGAGCCGGGTGCACCTTGGCTTCACGGGGGCGCAGGAACGGCTGCTGGAGGCGGTTGTGGCCACGGGAAAGCCGGTGATCCTAGTGATTCTTGCCGGGAGGCCGCTGGAGTTGAAGTGGGCCGCGGAGCACGTGCCGGCGATCGTGGAAGCCTGGAGTCCGGGAATGGAGGCCGGGCACGCAGTGGCCGATGTGCTGTTTGGCGATGCGATTCCTTCGGGCAAGTTGCCGGCGAGTTTTCCCCGCGACGTTGGGCAGGAGCCGCTGTATTATGCGCAGCTTCCGACAGGAAGGCCAGAGCACGGCGATCTGAGCTGGATTCCCAAGAATGCAGCAGAGAAATTTGTGTCGCGGTATATGGATGAAGCAAATTCGGCGTTGTTCCCATTTGGATGGGGGCTGAGTTATACGCAATTCAGCTACTCTCTGCCGGCGATCAGCCGCGCGGAGGTTCCTGCGCGGGAGATTCGGACCTCGCGGAAAAGGCATATTGCAACTGTGGGCGTGGATGTGACCAACACCGGGAACATAGCGGGAACCGAGGTGGTTCAGCTTTACATTCGCAACACAGCGGCAAGCGTGGAACAGCCGGTGCGGGAACTGAAAGGCTTTGCGCGCGTCACCCTGGCAGCCGGCGAGACAAAGCATGTGGAGTTCCCGCTGGGCTTCGACGAACTAAATTTCTATAACGCGAAGATTCAGCGGACTGTGGAACCGACAACTTACAAGATCTGGGTAGGAGGGAATTCGCTCGCTACAGCAGAGACGAGCCTGAAAGTGGTGGAATAGCCACTCAAATGAATTGTTCCAACAAGTAACGTATCAGGAAGAAGCTGCCGAGAGGGATGACTTGCGCAAGTTCAGAAACCAGCACAATTCAAGCCCGGTATTCTGACTCTAGCCACTGCGCATTTCGCCTTATAGGGCTTCAATGGACCGACCATGAGAGATGCGTTATGACATTTACGGAACAGTTTTTGCTTGAGTCCAAACAGAGCATCGATCAATTGGCAACTGCGGAGATTGAAGGGGGTAGTTCATCTTCTGGACAGCATCAGGGAACGCGGCGGGAGGCTCTTTATTCTGGGTATCGGTGGAAGCGCGGCCGACGCTGCGCACAGTGAAGAGATACTCGGCTTAAACTGCCCTCAGCAAGTGTCCACTTGTCGGTAAATACCCGCGGTTGCAGGCGAGCCAAAACGAACGATTCAGAACGAAATATTCATTAAGTTCAATGATTTGAGTGGATTTTGGTGAACTGGATGGAACGGCAATAAACCCGATGGAACTATATCTTGGCTGCCCCCCAGGGATTCGAACCCCGATATGCCGCTCCAGAGGCGGCTGTCCTACCATTGAACGAGGGGGCAACAAGGACGAAATACTCGTCATGCAGCCGCATTGGCAGCGACTGCGGCAGGGCGCCGGTCACCATGAGCCAACTTTTCCATCATAAGTGGATTCACCGCCTCGGTCAAACGATGAGCGGCTAAAAAAGAGGAAGATGGCAATTTGGGACAAATCAGCCTGTTTTCAATGGACAGCGGCGGCCGAGGTGGCAAGGAGGATGAAACCATTTACAATGGGGACCATGCGTTGTCGTTCACTTTTTCGCCTCTCCGTTCTCGCGGTTTTGTTTGGCCTGATACTCTCGTCGCTGGCCGCCGACGCTCAGCAAACCGCCCCCAAACGCGGGCGCAAGTACAAGTCGCCGCCGCCGACCGCTCGCATTGAGGTGACGGTGTTGCGAGACGTGAATGGCAAGCCCATTGAGAATGCCTCGGTCATCTTCCACCCCTTGGTGGGCGACAAGGACGCGGGCAATATGGAGCTGAAGACCAACGAGGATGGCAAGTCCATCATCGACGTGCTCACCATCGGCGATACGGTGCGGATGCAGATTATCGCCAAAGGCTTCCAGACTTATGGCGACGACTACAAGATCGACAAAGCGCAGATGGCGATTGAAATCCGCATGAAGCGCCCCGGCGAGCAGTATTCCACGTACAAGGATCATCCGCAGACGCTGGTGGGCGGAAAGACTCCCGAAACGGGTCCGGCGACGGCTCCAGCAACAGCGGACAAGCCCGCCGCACCGCCGCCACCGCAGCCCAGCCAACCGCAAGCGAAGTGAAGTTTTTCGTTTGAGCGATTTCATTGAAAAGGGCATCAAAAACGGATTTCGGACCGTCCCTACGGGACGGGGGCATTTGTTGGACGCTGACCCAGGACTGCGCTGCGCTTGTCCTAGGCTATTATCGTTTCTCCCTCCGGGAGACAATGCGCTAACTGTTTCATCTCACCGAGGGTCGGCATCGCCGATGGGCGACTGTCAAAAACCAGGCCTATAATCAAGTTTTTTGCAGAATAATGACCACTCAACCACTTCTCGGCAAATCGGCAGTAGTGACCGGCGGCGCGCGGCGCTTGGGCCGAGCAATTGCGCTGACGCTCGCCGCGGCGGGCGCGGATGTGGCGATCACCTATCGCAACTCCGAGGCGGAGGCCGGCGAGACCGCACTCGAGATTGAGAGCCCGGGCCGGCGCGCGCTGGCAGTCGAATGTGACGTGCGCTTGGAGGCGTCGGTGCGGAAGGCCGTTGCCGCTGTTGTGAACCGCTTTGGACGGCTGGACATTCTCGTCAACAACGCAGCCGTCTTTGATTCGGCGCCGCTCGACACGCTCAGCATCGAGGCATGGGACGCAGCCTTCGAGACCAATGCGCGCGGGCCGTTTCTGGTGTCGCGCGAGGCTCTGCCGCATCTGCGCGCCGCTGAAGGCCGCATCATCCACATCGGCTCGCTGGGAGGAACGCGCGCCTGGGCCGCTCATGCGCACTACTGCGCATCGAAAGCCGCGCTGCACTCGCTGACGCTCTCAATGGCCAAGGCCTTTGCGCCTGCGGTGAGCGTCAACTGCGTTGCGCCGGGATGGATCGAGCTGGAAGAGAGCGACGCCCAGCGAGCCGCGCATTTTGCCGCCAAAACGCCGATGGGACGCAACGGGCGCGTGGAAGATGTGGCCCAAGCAGTGCTTTTCTTCGCCACAGGGCCGCATTTTGTCACCGGCCAGATTCTGGCCGTGGATGGCGGGTTGGGGTTGTTGTGAAGCTCTAACAAGAATCAATAATTGTTGCAACGAATGGATTTCCGCCACATCCTATCAGTAGCCGGACGACCGCGCACGGAACCGCCGGCGTTGAGTAGGCGTTGTGTGCAATCGGCAAGTGCGCCTCTTCCCCAATCCCAACCGCGACACTCGCATGAAAGGATCCACAATGAAGCGTTTAGCAATCATCACGGGCATTTTGGCGCTGGCTACACCTCTGGCCCTGGCGCAAAGCTCGGCCTGGACCACCGATCCGGCGCACAGCGAAGTTGACTTCAGCATCCGCCACGGCGGCGTCTCCAACGTGCATGGCCGTATCGGCGGCGTCAAAGGCACGCTTGTCTACAACGAGGCGGATATTACCAAATCCACCGTGACCGTCACGATTGATCCGAACACCATTGACACCGGCGAGCCGGCCCGCGATATGCACTTGAAGTCCGCCGCGTTCTTTGATGTGGCCAGCTTTCCTACCGCGGCCTTCACAAGTTTCGGCGTGGTGAAAAACGGCAACAAGCTGACGGTGAACGGCAACCTGACCCTGCACGGCGTCACCAAGCCGGTGGTGCTCGATGTGGAAGGCCCCAGTACGCCGGTCGAGGGCGCAATGGACCACAAGCCGCACTCCGGCTTTTCGGCCACCACCACCATCAGCCGCACCGCCTTCGGCATTGGAACCAGCTTCCCCGCGGTTCTTATCGGCGACGAGGTCAAGCTGACGATTGAGATAGAAATTGTGAAGCAGTAGAGGCGAGGTTGCGGTACCACCGCTTGAGCACTATGAGATTTTTTGTCTCCCGGGTCCGAAGATTCGGACCTGGGAGCACGCATATTTACTCATCGGGAGCTGTGCCGGCAGCCGAAGAAGATATGATTGCAATTGACCGCAACTTATACGCGGGGTTAGTGTCAGAGAGTGTAGAAGCCTACCTTTATCCCAGCTCTCAAAATCTGGATCTGGGCCATCCGTCGGCCGGAAACATTCGTTCCGAAGGAGGAACAAGCATGAAGACCAGAAAGGCATTCACCGCCGCTTTGATTGCTGGACTCATAATCGCGCCGATCGCCATCTCTGCTTTGGCCGCGGCGTCTCAAGCCGCTCCCCACCCGGATAAAACCGGCTCTGTAACGCTCAACGTGGTGGTCACCGACAAGTCCGGCGCGCCGGTAGCCGACCTGCAGCCGGGAGATTTCAAACTGCTGCTGGACAAGAAGCAGCCGCACCAGATCGACTCGGTGAAGGCCTTCACCGGCTTTGGCGATTCGGCCACTTCGCCGGACCAACTGATTCTGGTGCTCGATGCTGTCAACGCGCCGATTATGCCTGTCAACTTTGAAGTCAAGTCGCTGACTTCTTTCTTCCAGGAAAATGACGGTCAACTGGCTCTGCCTACAACATTGTTTATTTTTACCGAGGACACAAGAGACGCGAGAAAAACCTACGTCTCGAAGACGACGCGGAATGGGAAGGAACTGGTGGACCTTCTGAATACCACGATTCCCGGCCTGAGAACCGATGTGCAGGAGCCTGGCGGGTGGGGCGCGATGGACCGCGAAACGGCTTCCCTGAAGCTGCTCGATAATATGACCAATTACGCGGGCAATGAGCCGGGCAAAAAACTGATGATCTGGCTGAGTCCGGGCTGGAGTGTAGCCGAGAGCGGTAATATGCAGAATGTCAATAAACAGGATTTACAGAATATATTCAATTCCGTGGTCTGGCGCCTCACGCGATTGCGCGAAAGGAACATAACCCTATACATCATCCCTCCTGAACAAGCCGTGCGCGAGCTTGATAGTGATAACTACATCAAGGGAGCCGAGCAGCCCGCCAAGGTCGACTATGGCCATCTGCTTCTGCCGGTTCTTGCTCAACAGTCGGGAGGGCAGGTGGTTTGGGACACCAATGGCTTAGTGGCCCCTTTCCTCAACAAATTCATTCAGGATGCCAAGGCATATTATCAGCTGACCTTCACGCCGTCGCCCGCTGCTCATCCCAACGAGTTTCACAGCATTCAAGTGGAGGTTGGCAAACCGGGGCTGAAGGCGCGCACCAGCACCATCTTCTATGCGCAGCCAACCGCCGTCGCCGGCAGGTAGTGCGGGATCCCAGGCAGATGGGTGCCCCAGGTCCGAAAAACCGGACCTGGGGCACCCATTTTTTGAAGGGAAGCTGCGCCTCTCACATCACACCCATTGCAACGTATGCACGGAATCGGCGGGCAGATCGACTTCGAGGGCCTGCGATCCGAGCAGCAACTGAACCCGCTTCTCCGGACCGCGATTGGAGAGCACCACCACAAAGCTGCCATCAGGATTGCGGAAGCCTGCATGAGAGACGGAGCTTGCGCTTGCTTGAGCCCCAGCCTCGCCTACTCCATCGGTCTGAAAGACCTTGGCTCCACGGCGCACATGCCTGGAGAGATGCGCAAAGGCCCAGTATTGCCCGCTGCGCGTCACCTTTTTGGTTGCGTTGTCAACCGTGATGACTCCGCCACACGAGAACGGTCCTATATTAGGATTACCCTTCTCGTCGAGAGCCAGGTTCCACGCAGTGATGGACCTTGCCCAGTTGCGGACGACGCCGTTGAAGGTCTCGGCCCACTTGGTAAAGTCCGTCTGGTAATCGGGTTGCGCGAAGTCCGGCCCGCCCTCGGTCCAGTAGGCGTTCTTCTGCGGGAACGCATCGTGCACGCTGGTCATGGCAGATGGCTCACCGGCATAACCGTGCCAGGCAATGCCGTCAATGTACTCGTAGACAGCCGGGTCGCTCAACTCGCCGATGGCGCGGCCCCAGAGGTTGTAGTTATGATCCAGCACCCAAATTTTGGTTGGGCTGCCTGACTTGCGCAACGCAGGACCCAGGAATTTCCCCACAAACCATATCTCCTGCGCCCACAGGCAAGCTGGCATTCGCCCATCTTGTTCGGCATCAACCTCGTTCTGCACCGTAACCGCATCGATCGGTACGCCCTCCGCCTTGTAGGCCTCAAGAAACTTGAGAAAGTACCGCGCATAAGGCTCGAAGCTATGCATACGCATGGCCCCGCCCAGCATGGAACCGTTCGCCTTCATCCACCCCGGCGGACTCCACGGCGAGGAAAACAAAAACAGCTCCGGATTCACCGTGCGCGCATGACGCAGCACAGGCAGAATATAGGCCTTGTCATGATCGATAGAGAACTTCTTCAGCTCCGGATCAGGCTCGCTGCTCCCGTCGAAACTGTAGACCATGCGCGAATAGTCGCTCGACCCGATGCAGGTGCGGCAGACATTCATGGCCATCTCGCCGGGAGCAAACAGTTCATGCATGACCTCTTCGCGCCCCGCTGCCGGAATCTGGCTCAGCACAGAGCAAGCTGCATCCGTCAGCGCCGCGCCAAAGCCCAGCATCTGCTGCCGCGTCACGCCGGGATCGAGCGCGATTGCGTCGGGCGCAACCTCGGTCACGGGCTTCCATGCCAGGGACTCGCCCTGCACATGACGCCGGTCGCGAAACGTGGCCCAGACACGCACCGGGCTCCTGGAACCGGCCGTGTCCGCCCAGGCCGAGAAGCGGTTTGAAACAGCCAATGCAGCTGCCGTTACCGAAGCAGCCTTCAAGAATCTTCTGCGTGAACTTTGCGCCATACAGCCCCCAAGAAATCCTGTTTCGATTGCAGCCCTCATGATAGCAGGGCGTTCAGGCCAGGAAAGGCGGTGTAGCTTTCAGCAAGCGCCATCGGCGGCGGGTGGCGCAGGTCCGGAGGTTCGGACCAGGGAGCAGCGCGAGTCTGGCTTTCAAAAGGCGCAACTTCAGCCGTACCCTTATAGAACTTATCTTGATCAGGGATTCCGCAGCCTTCTACCGGCCCAAGGCATTCTCCGCCGCAGCATCGTCATCGGAATCGGTCTTGATGATTTTGTTGTGCAGGCAATAGAGGGCCAGTTCAAGCCGGTCGCTGACGCCCAGCTTGTCGTAGATCTTGCGCAGGTAATTCTTGATCACCTGCTCGGTGGTTCCGAGCTGGTAGGCGATCTCCTTGTTGCGCTTGCCCTGTGTGATGCAGGTGATGATGGCCATCTCCTTGGGAGAGAGCTTGGGCGTGGAGCGTGGATTGACCAGCGCGGCGGCCTGGGCACGATAGGCCTCGATGACCCAATTGACCGATTGATCGTCGATCCAGGTTTCGCCGGCGGCGATGCGGCGCACACAGCGGACCAGCAGATCAGGGGAGATGGAGCGGCTGATGATGCCGCGGACACCGCGGCGGTAGAGCTCGACAGTCTGGTTTTCGTCGGCGGCGACGGCCTGGACAATGAGCTTTACGTCGGGGGCCAAGCGCAGCAGATCGGGAATGGCGTTGGAGGTTCCGGCTAGCAGGCTTCCCTCGAGGAGAACGACGTCGGTTGGAAATCGCTCGATGGCAGAGCGCAGATTCTCCAGCGAATCGGCCTGAGCTACGACGCGCAGGTCGTCTTCCAGCGCAAAAACCTTGCGAATCCCAACGCGGTAAATGGCTTGGGAGTCCGCGAGGATGACGCGGATGGAACCCGGTTTTAAGGAATCGTCAAGAACTTCGCCGTCAGCATTCTCTTCCAAAGAATTCATATGCGTATGCAGCCTAGCCCAAAAGTAGGTGTTGCCAAACCTCTTCCGGCAGTCACTGTTCGTCGAACTGATACTCGTCGATAGTGGCGGCGGCCAGATAGTTACTAAGGTTCTTAGAGCAGCGTACCACACGGCCCCGGCAACGAACCAGAACATCGTGCGGGGTACCTAAAACTGCACTGGGCATACGAAGGGAAAAATTAATCTCCAGCCCCGCCTTCACAGGGCTTCCCAGCTCAAATACCACTCCGCTGGCGGAGACATTGCGGGTGACGGCAGCAATCTCACCCTTGCCTGACGAAAGTACCACGGACAGCGCAATCGGAGAACGAACTGCGCAACGCACTTCCTGCTGCGGATTAGCCGACCGGGAACGAACGGCTGCGCGTGGCGACGCATTTTTTGAAGCATCCATAGATGACACCCTGGACCCATCAAGGGCCATATTCACTTTACCGGAGATTTACGTTAGTTAACATGGCACCAAAGTTTCCGGGAAAGTAACTGCTTACACATCTTACCCTGCGGATCACCTACTCAGGTGTGCGACGGACCCGCAAATCGTCATCGAAATTCATTCATTATCCGTTCGTTATTCAAGCTGATTACCCCATCCTTGCGAGGATTCTATCGCCAGAGTGGGATAGCCAGCGAGCGCTGTAACACGTCGATAGATCTGCTTCAGAAACCAATCGAAGCGAGCAAGAAACATCCGTTCTGGGCCGACGACCATCCGCTCCTGGCGCTCAAGACGTCGATAGGGGCATGGTCTGCCGGGACACAAACCGCTCACCGGCGCCTATCTGCTGACTCTGGCCGTGCATCATGGCGGACGTATGACATTCGCCTACCGCATCGAGACACCCGTCCCAGGAACGAGCAAAAAAAGCGCGGCGCTGCTGATTCTGCGAAGGTGAGAGGGCTGGATGGTTTTCGGTTAGGCCAGTACGCGCTTGATTTTTTCTTCAATAACGTCCTGGGGAACAAAACCGACGACCTGATCGGCCACTTTGCCACCCTTGAAGATCAACAAAGCCGGAATGCCGCGAATGCCGAAGCGCGAGGGGGTGGCGCCATTCTCGTCCACATTCACCTTGGCCACCTTGAGCTTGCCGGCATAGGTTGTGGCGATGCCGTCGATAATCGGCGCAATGGCCTTACAGGGACCGCACCAAACGGCCCAAAAATCCACCAGAACCGGCAACTCGCTTTTGAGTACCTCCTGGTCAAATGTTGCGTCACTTACTTCATGAATTCCCAATCCAGCCATGATTCTCCTTGCGGCGACCGCGATTTCAGTTTATCGGATACCGGCTATTATGGGATGCGACAGGCGGTGGAAAAGTCGCAAACCGCTCGTTGAAGAGCAACAGTGGAGCGCAAAACAAAGCGCCCGGATCCTGAAAAGGATCACGGGCGCTAGAGCAGCCCTCCCCCAGAACTGCCCACGCTGAAAATGTAGATGTTTCCAAGGTGAATAGCAAGCAATCTTGAGTCATAAAAAAAGTAACAAAAAATTGCGAAGGTGAAAGGCAAATAAGTAATACTTCCGGAGTAGATATCACAAAAAGATACTGCATTCTTGGTAAGTTGTGATGAATATCACAAATAATTAGGAGATAAGTTGATTGGTCACGCGCAGACTCAGTCGAGCCTTGTCGATTCATAGGATTGTCTCGCTCCAACAGACTCAAAACGGCAGAGCTTTATCTCCGGCTCGGCCATCCCTTGCAAGGCCGCGCGAATGGCCGCGGTCGCGGCAGGCACACTTGCCTCGCTGTCGACAACGAGCAGAACCGCTGGTCCGGCACCGCTCAACGCCGCTCCCAGAATTCCGTGCTCGCCGGCCAGCGGCAGCAGCGGCGCAAGCAGCGGGCAGAAGGAGGCGCGATAGGGCTGATGAATACGGTCTCGCATGGCCATGCGCAGCAGATCGCCCCGCGCCTGAGCAAAGGCCAGCCCCAGCAACGCAGCGGATTGAATGTTGGTGACCACGTCGGCGCGGTCATAGCAGTCAGGCAGCAGGGCGCGCGCCTTGCTGGTTGGGAGCGGTTCGGTGGGCAAAACCACCATGGCCCGCCACTGATCGGGCGGCGCAACGCGAGCTACGCGCACTGCCCTGCCCTCGCAGGCCGCCATCACCAACCCGCCGAGCCAGCATGCCGAGACGTTGTCAGGATGCCCCTCGAGCGCGGTTGCTTCTTCGAGAATTTGCTCGCTGCTCCAGCCTAGTTTGCCAAAATGCACGGCCAGCGCCACGGCCGCCAGGCGGCCCGCGGCCGAGGAGCCGCAGCCCTTGCCCAGCGGAATCTCGTTGTTCATGCGGATGGCCAGAGGCGTGACCGGACGGTTGTTTTCGGTGAGCAGCCGCTTGTAAATCTCAAGGATCAGATTGTTCTCAAGCCGTGCAATGTGCTCCCGGTTGTGGCCAGTCGCGATGATGGAGAACTCCGCGGCCGGAGCGGCCTCAATTTCAAGAGAGAAGTCAAGAGCCACGGCCACGGCGTCAAAGCCCGGTCCGAGATTGGCCGAGGAGGCAGGCAGGCGCAGCCGCATCGCGCGGGGCGTTGCAGGATTGGCTTCGAAATCCTCGTTCATCTTGCACTGTCCTTCATCGCCGCCAGCACCGCGGCCGGGTTGGCCTCCACGACTTGCGCATTGCGCTGCAAGGCAGCGATCTCCGCCTCGCGGCCAGCTGCTTCTTCCGCGTCCAGCAGCGTTCCGCGATGGAAGTCGATGGTGTAGTCGGCGTCCTTGAGGGTGTGGCCGGTAAGCACCAGCACCACGGTCTCGTTGGAGCGAATCTTGCCCTCTGCGCGCAGCTTCTTCAGCCCGGCCAGCGTCACCGCCGAGGCCGGCTCGCAGCCCAGCCCTTCGGCGCCGATCTCGGCCTTAGCGATGGCGATCTCGGCTTCAGTGACATCCAGGCACCAGCCGCCGGTCTCCTGAATGGCCCGCGCCGCCTTGCGCCACGAGGCCGGATTGCCGATGCGAATCGCCGTGGCCCGCGTGTGCGCCTCCATCGGCTCCAGCACCGTGGCCTGGTTCTCTCTGAAGCAACGCGCCAGCGGATTGGCGCCCGCCGCCTGAATCACGCTGATCTTTGGCATCCGCGCCGTGAGTCCCAGCTCACGCAACTCGCGAAAGCCCTTGCCCAGCGCCGACGAGTTGCCCAAATTGCCGCCGGGGACGATTAGGTGGTCGGGCACATTCCAGTCGAAGGCCTCGGCAATCTCGAAGGCCGGCGTCTTCTGCCCCTCGAGGCGATAAGGATTCACCGAGTTGAGCAGATAGATGGGCGCTTCATTCACAATCTGCGTAAGCAGCGTCAAACAGCCGTCAAAGTCGGCCTTCAACTGGCAGGTCACCGCGCCGTAGTCCATTGCCTGCGAGAGCTTGCCCCAGGCGATTTTTCCATCGGGAATCAGCACCAGGCTCTTGAGGCCGGCACGCGCGGCATAAGCCGCCATCGCCGCCGAGGTGTTTCCAGTGGAGGCGCAGGCCACCCACTCGAAGCCCCGCTCTTTGGCCACGCTCAAGGCGGCCGTCATCCCGGTATCCTTGAAGGAGCCGGTTGGATTCATTCCCTGGTGCTTGGCGTAAAGCTGGTCAATGCCCAGCCGCTTGGCGGCGCGGGTCAGCCGATAGAGCGGCGTATTGCCCTCGAAGAGGGTGACGGCGTCGCCAAAGTTGTCCAGAATCGGCAGCAGCTCACGGAAACGCCAGACGCCGGAGTGGTCGAGCGCCTCAGAGGAGGAGCGGCGCTCGCGCCAGAGCCACTTGAGCGCGCCGGGATTGGGACGCTCCGGTCCCTTGCGCTCAACCCAGCCGGGATACTCGACTTCAAAGAGTTCTCCGCACACGGCGCAGCGGAAGTCCGGCCGGGCGTCTCCACCGGCGATCCGCGCCCCGCAACCGAAACAGCGCAACTGATGCAAATTTTCGCTCATACCTGATGATAGGTTACCAGCAGACGGCCGCTTTTGCAGCGCCGCGCAAGATCATCCATCAGCAACAATTCAGCCCAGGCAATTATCCTGAAATGTGACTACTACGCCAGATACACCTCCCCATTCCCCGCTCCGGAAGAGTTATCTCCGATCCTTTGTTCGATGGCTTGCCATCGCCGTGGTGATTCTTTGGACGCTTTTCGCGCTGATGCTTGTGGCCGCGCGGTGGATCGACCCGCCGACAACCGCTCTGCACATTGAGCGCCGCCTGCAAGCATGGATACACCAGACGCCATATCACGAACGCTACGAATTAATTCCGCTCAGCCAAATCTCGCCCAATCTTCAACACGCTGTGGTGGCCGCGGAGGACGCGCGCTTTTACCAGCATCATGGCTTCGATTGGCACGCGATCCAACTTGCTGCCCAGGAGGATATGGAAGGCGGGCGCACGCGGGGAGGTTCCACTCTTACGCAACAACTGGTAAAGAACCTGTTCTTCGGGACGGGCGGCTCTTTTCTGCGCAAGGGCGCGGAGGCCACGCTGGTGCCCGTGGCGGAACTTGTCCTTGGCAAGCAACGGATTCTGGAGCTTTACCTGAACGTGGTCGAATGGGGCCCTGGGATTTATGGCGCAGAGGAGGCGTGCCGAAGCCACGACAAGACCGCGGCCCGGAATATCGACCGGGAAAAGGCTGCGCGGCTTGCCGCGATTCTGCCGGCTCCGCTGAAGCGGCGTCCCGAGCGCATGAATAGCTACAGCGCTGTCATCCTGAGGCGGATGCGCCAAATGGGCTGGTAATTGGATGGTCAGATGCGGGCCGCCCGCCGCGGGTGGCGCTCAGGCGAGCAGCTTGGCGGCTTCTTTGGCGAAGTAAGTCACGATGAAGCCGGCGCCGGAGCGGCGAATGCTCAACAGCGATTCAATAATCGCGCGGTCGCGGTCTAACCAGCCGCGCTCAAAGGCGGCCTGGAGCATGGAGTACTCGCCGGAGACCTGGTAGGCGCCGATGGGCAGGTCGAATTGATCGCGGGCGGCGCGAATCACGTCGAGGTAAGGCATGGCCGGCTTCATCAGAATCATGTCAGCGCCTTCATCGATGTCGAGCGCGATCTCGCGCATCGCCTCGCGCAGGTTGGCGCCGTCCATCTGGTAGCTCTTGCGGTCGCCGAATTGGGGCGCGGAGCCGGCGGCCTCGCGGAAGGGCCCATAGAAGGCCGAAGCGAACTTGGATGCGTAGCTGAGGATAGGCGTCTGCTCGAAGCCTTCATTGTCTAGGGCGCGGCGAAGGGCGCCTACACGGCCGTCCATCATGTCGCTGGGAGCAACAACGTCAGCCCCGGCGCGCGCCTGACTGACGGCGGTCCGGGCTAGCAGAGGGAGCGTTGCGTCGTTGTCTACGTCAAAGCCCTCGCGGCTTTCGATGATCTTGCCACAATGGCCGTGGCTGGTGTACTCGCAGAGGCAGACGTCGGCGATGAGGACAAGCTTTTTGGACGCGGGCGAGGCTTTGAGCGCGCGCAAACCCTGCTGCACAATGCCGTTGTCGTCATAGGCGCCGGTTCCCTGCTCATCCTTGGATTCGGGCAGGCCGAAGAGCAGCAAGCCGCCGATGCCCAGGCGCACGGCCTCCTCGGCCTCGCGCACCGCTTCGTCGATGGAGACGTTGAAGACTCCCGGCATGGCGCCGACCGGGCGGCGCACACCCTCGCCGGGGCAGAGAAAGAGGGGGTAGATCAGGTTGCCGGGCACGATGCTGGTCTCGCGCACCAGCGCCCGCAGGGATTCGGTGCGCCGCAGACGACGCAAGCGCGTTTGAGGAAAGCTCATGGGGAGATTGTAGCGCCAATCGGCTGCTTTACAACTGCTCGTAGAGTTGCGCGTTGCGGTAGCCGAGCAGCACTATCAGCGTCCAGATACCCAGAACTGTACCGAAAGGGAATCTGAGCAAGCTGAGAAAGGCGGCGACGATGGCCACGATGCGTCCCCACGGCGCGCGTTCCATCAGACCCCAGGCGGCCGCTATCGCCAGTGCAAAGCGCATGACCAGGAATACCCAGACAAGGTGCAGTATTCCGGGTAGGAACCACATTGGCGGCCCGCCATTTCCATCCCAGCCGCCGTCATGCTGCATCTGCGACAAGAAGCCGAATGGGCCGAAGAGAAAGGCCCTGGCAAAAGTGAGGCCGATGATGCCCAGCAGCAGCGACAAGCCAGCGTAGATAAACCAGACGACGCTGAGCGTCTTGATTTTGCTCGCGTAGTTCTCCAGTTCAAACTCGATGCCGGGAATAGGGGGTGCCGCGGGCGCCACCGGACGGCCGCACTGCGAACAGATGCTTTGCCCGGGCGCAATTGCCACACCACATCCACTACAGAACATGAGTGCCTCCTCGGCGATACCATTCTGAAACTACTACGCAGCCGGAGCGCTGCCAGTTCCATGCACGCCGCAAACCCTTCGCAAGCCGGATTCTCACCGATTTCGGCCGGAAAAGCGTCCCATTTTCGGAATTGTCTCACGTTTTAGCCTCAGGGAGAGATAAATAGGATGGGAAACGGCCCAGATGACAATGCGCGCACGGGCGGCCGATGCCCCGGTCCAACAGCAGGCGAGTGAACTTCGCTTTGTGGCGCGGACCAGCGGGATGCGCCACGAGCAGATCATGCGCTGCCACTCCGAGGCTGTTGCATGGGCCGAGGCGGCGCTCCGCTCGAACGCATAAGATGAAACGCCGCCAGGCTGACTTGATTGCGGTGGATTTCTACGGTTTGCCGCGCTGCCTGATTGAATCGAGAATCTACAATTCATAGGTGGACGCCTTTGTTGATCGCTGTTCTTGCAAAGCGGTCTCAGGCTGCTATCTTCATTCTTTGGGGCTTCTTCACTTCTTCTGTGATTTGTGCCAGGGAATGGATTCTGTACACAATAAGAGTGGCCGGCGCGCGCAGCGCATTGAATTTGGGCCGAACGAAGGCCGTTGAGAAAACAGGCAGGAAGCGAAGGCATGGCGCAGATCTTTCATCGCAACTCCAATGCACTGGCGCGCGCCGGCCTGATGATAGCGGCCCTTTCGGTGATCGCCCTGGGGGTTGTGTTGCTGCTGTTGGAGCGCGCGCCCTGGGTAACGCGCCAGGGGCTGGCGCCGCGGCAACCGGTCTCCTTCAGCCACAAGCGTCACGTGGAGGAGTTGGGACTGCAATGCCAGTACTGCCACGTGAGCGCGGAGCGGTCGAGCTATGCCGGAATCCCGCCCACAAAAATCTGCATCAATTGCCACTCGCAAATCTGGATCAACGCGCAACTGCTGGAGCCTGTGCGCCAGAGTTGGACTACGGGCAAATCACTGCCTTGGATCAAGGTAGACGCGCTGCCCGATTACGTATATTTCAACCATGAGATTCACGTGCGCAAGGGCGTGGGCTGCGCCACCTGCCACGGCCGCGTGGACCAGATGCAGCGCGTCTACGCCGAGAAGACGCTGCAGATGGACTGGTGTCTGAATTGCCATCGCAACCCGGCAAAATATCTGCGCCCCACCAGCGAGATTTACAACATGAGTTGGGAATCGCCGTCGAGCCAGAGTCCGGTTTGGTGCGCGGTGAGCGATGAGCAGAGCGACATACCGACGGCGGAGAGTGTGCGATGCTCGACGACGGAGCCGATGCAAGGCATCCATCCATTCACCAGCCAGGACGAGCTCGGCCGCTTCCTCGCCGCTCACTACAAAATCCGCACACCGAATGAACTCTCCAGTTGTGAGGTCTGCCATCAATGAGCTCGCACGAGATTGATAAAGGAAGAAAAAGATCGAAGGCAGAGGCTGATGCAGACGCATTCTCGCGGCGCGGCTTCATGAAGCTGATGGGCGCGTCGATGGCGCTGGCCGGCGTGACCAGCTGCACGCGCCTGCCTGACGAGCCGATCTATCCCTATATCAATCAGCCGGAAGATTTGATTCCCGGCAAGCCGATGTACTTTGCCACGGCTCATCCATTTGTAACCGGCGCGATCCCGCTGCTGGTCAAGTGCGATCAATTTCGTCCCATCAAGATCGACGGCAACCCGGAGCACACTTACAATCAAGGCGCGTCGGACGTTTTTTCGCAGGCGGCGCTGCTGGGGCTTTACGATCCGGACCGCTCGCGGCAGGTGACTTATCGCGGCGAAAAGCGCGAGTGGGCCGAGTTTATCGTTGGCCTACGCGACAAAGTGGTCTCAACCAAGGATGGAACGGGGATTTATTTTCTCAGCGAGACCATCACTTCGCCCACGCTGGCGCGGCAGTGGCGCGAGGTGCAATTGAAGTTTCCCAAGGCGAAGCTGGTGCAGTACGATCCGGCAATTGCAGGGACTGCGCTGGCGAGCGGGCTGAATGTCCAATATGATTTGGCTGACGCGGATGTGATTGTTTCGCTCGATGCGGATTTTTTGTCGGGCGCGGCATTTCCGGGCTTTCATAAATTGCTGCGCCAATATGCGGAGCGGCGCAAAGACCCGGCGAAGCTGAACCGGTTGTATGCGATTGAAAGCGCACCGACAACGACTGGGCTGAAGGCCGAACACCGGCTTGGATTACGAGCCGGTGAGATACCGGCATTTACAGCGGAGTTGGCCAAGGCTGTTGGTGTTAGTGGCGTTGAGACGCCGGCCTACAACTGGACCGATGAGCAGAAGACGTTTTTATCCGCAGTGGCGAAGGATTTGAAGGCTCATGCGGGCAAATGCGTGGTGATTCCGGGACTGTATCAGGATACGTCGGTTGTGGGGCTGGCGCTGTCCATCAGCAGTGTGCTGGGCAATGTAGGCAAGACACTGATGGTGAGTCAGGACGCGGTGAATTCGCCACACTCCAATCAGCTTGCGGATTTGAAGGCGTTGGTTGACGACCTAAATGCTGGCAAAGTTGATTGGCTTGTGATTCTCAATGCCAACCCAATTTACAACGCGCCTGCTGATTTGAATTTTGCGGCAGCATTTGAGAAGGCAAAGGTTACTGCTCACCTCGGCTCTCACGTGGATGAGACGGGGCAGATTGCGCAATGGCATATTCCCGCTGCGCACTTCCTTGAGTCGTGGTCTGATGCACGCGCTTATGACGGGACGGTTTCGATTGTTCAGCCGATGATTGATCCGCTTTATGGCGGAAAGACGGTGCACCATTTCTTTCAGGCACTACTAGAAGAGCCGGGCTTGAGTCCGTATGAGGCGGTGCGGGAGACTTGGAAGTCCACGATCAATGGTGACTTTGAAGCGGGCTGGCGCAAGGCGCTTCATGCTGGCTGGATAGAAGGGACTTCATTCGCACCCGGTCTTCCGGCTCCTGGAAAGATGGTTATGTCCTACAAGGCTCCCGTGCCATCGCCGAAGGAATCACTGGAGATTATCTTCCGTCCCGACCCGAATATTTATGATGGCCGCTGGTCGAATGTCGGCTGGCTGCAAGAGCTGCCCAAGCCGGTTACGAATCTCAGTTGGGACAATGCCGCGCTGGTCTCGGGCGCGACGCTCATCAAGTATGGTCTCGAAGAAGACGACATTGTCGAGCTAACGGTGAATGGCCGCAAGGTAAATGCGCCTGTGATTGTGGCGCCCGGTCATCCGGATAACTCGGTCACGGTTCACCTGGGCTATGGGCGCTCGTTTGCAGGGCGCGTCGGCTCGGGCGCGGGCTTCAACGCTTATCTGATTCGCACATCGGATGCGCCGTTTTACGCCGTTGGCACGATGAAGAAGATCGAAGGCAAGTGGGGCGTGGCTGTGACGAAAAGTCACTATCAGGATCATCGACCGGGCCAGGGCAACGGCAATCAATCGCTCGAAGCCGATGAAGCGATCGGCGCGCGCGGCATCATCCGCTCCGCAACGCTGGCCGAGTACAAAGCGAATCCGGGCTTTGCCAACGAGGGCGAGACGCACACCAAAACCGACCGTGACAACACGCTCTTCCCCAATTGGGAGTACAAAGACAACGCCTGGGGAATGTCGATTGACATGAACAGTTGCACGGGTTGCAACGCCTGCATCGTGAGCTGTTATGCGGAGAATAACATCGCCGTGGTGGGCAAGCAGCAGGTGAGGATCGGGCGCAATCTGCAATGGCTGCGCATCGACACTTACTTCGAAGGCGACCTGGCCGCGCCGCGCGCGCACTTTCAGCCGATGGCCTGCCAGCACTGCGAGATTGCGCCCTGCGAGCTGGTTTGCCCGGTGAGCGCCACGGTGCATTCGCCCGAAGGCTTGAACACGATGGTCTACAACCGCTGCGTGGGCACGCGCTACTGCTCGAATAACTGCCCATACAAGGTGCGGCGCTTCAACTATCTGCTCTACTCGGACTTCGAGACAGAGAGCCTGAAGCTGATGCGCAACCCGGATGTGACGGTGCGCTCACGCGGCGTGATGGAGAAATGCAGCTATTGCGTGCAGCGCATCTCGGCGGCGAAGATCGCAGCCGACAACGAGAATCGCGCGCTGCGCGACGGCGAAATTGTGACCGCCTGCCAGCAGGCGTGCCCGGCTCAGGCGATCACCTTCGGCAACATCAACGACAAGCAAAGCAAGGTGGCCAGGCTGCGGGCCGATGAGCGCAGTTATCAGGTGCTCGCCGATTTGAATACGCGTCCGCGCACAACGTATGTGGCCGCGGTGTTGAACCCGAATAAAGAACTGGAAGCGGCGCCGGTGGAGCACACGCCGACGAAGGATTGATGGAAGTATGCCGGCCAGCGAAGTGAAAGACGACCGCATGATTGACCCCGCGACAGGCGAGTATCTCGAACTCGCGCCGGGGCAGAGCTTCCGCTCGGTCACGGAAAAGGTCACGCGCATTGTGCTTTCGCCGGCGACACCGCTGGGCTGGCTTGCACTCTTCGGCGTGGGCGGCGCGCTGACCATTCTGCTTCTGGTTGCGCTGATCTGGCTTTTTCTTGTGGGCACCGGCATCTGGGGAATTTCGCAGCCTGTGGCCTGGGGATTTGCGATTGTCAACTTTGTCTGGTGGATCGGCATCGGCCACGCGGGCACACTGATCTCCGCCATCCTGCTGCTCTTCAAGCAGCGCTGGCGCAACTCCATCAGCCGCTTTGCCGAAGCGATGACGATCTTCGCCGTGGTGTGCGCCGGACTCTTTCCGCTGATTCACATTGGCCGCCCGTGGCTGGCCTACTGGCTGCTACCCTACCCCAATGCAATGTACCTGTGGCCGCAATTTCGCTCGCCGCTGATGTGGGATGTCTTTGCGATTCTCACCTATGCAATCATCTCGGTGGTCTTCTGGTACATCGGCATGGTTCCCGACTTGAGCACCATGCGCGACAGCGCGCATGGCAAGTTTGCGCAGGTTGCGTATGGCATCGCCGCGCTGGGCTGGCGCGGCTCGGCGCGCCACTGGATGCGCTACGAAACGGCCTTGCTGTTGCTGGCCGGGCTGGCCACGCCGCTGGTTCTTTCGGTGCACACGGTCATCAGCTTTGATTTCGCCGTCTCTGTGTTGCCGGGTTGGCACTCGACGATCTTTCCGCCTTACTTTGTCGCCGGCGCAATTTATTCGGGCATGGCGATGGTGGTGACGCTGGCGATTCCACTGCGCAAGTTCTATCACCTGGAAGAGCTGATCACCACGCGCCACATCGATAACATGGGCAAGGTGATGCTCGCCGTGGGGCTTATCGTGGCGTATGGCTATGGCATGGAAGCGTTCATGGCATGGTACTCGGCCTCGCACTGGGAGGCCTTCACGATGTGGAATCGCATCTTCGGGCCGATGGGATGGAGTTACTGGGTTTTGATCCTCTGCAACCTGGCGATACCGCTGACGACATTATGGTCGCGCCGGCTGCGTACTTCGATTCCGTTCATGTTTTGCATCTCGATTGTGGTCAATGTGGGAATGTGGCTGGAGCGCTTTGTCATTGTTGTCGGCAGCGTCTATCGCGACTTTCTTCCTTCGGCTTGGGGAACGTACCGAGCAACCCGGTGGGATTACGCGACGTATGTTGGAACGCTGGGATTGTTCATCGCGCTTTTCCTGCTATTTGTGCGCTTCCTGCCCATGATTCCGATCTCAGAGATGCGTGCGATGTTGCCCGCGGCCCGGATTGCGCCCGGGCGGAAAAAGGAGGCTGGCGACTGATGGATGCGCGCGAGGAAACATACGGCCTGCTGGCCGAATTCACTACTCCCGGCGAACTGGTGAGCGCCGCGCAACGGGCGCGGCAGGACGGCTGGCGGCGCATGGATTGTTATACGCCATACCCGGTGGAGGAGGCGGCAGAGGCCATCGGCTTCCATCGAAACATGGTGCCGCTGATTACATTGATTGGCGGCGTCGCCGGCCTGGTGTCGATGTTCGCATTCGAGACATGGGTTTCAGTGTGGGCTTATCCGTTGAACATTGGCGGGCGCCCGCTCTTTTCGTGGCCGGCCTTCCTTGTGCCCGCCTTCGAGTGGACAATTCTGTGCGCCGGCTTGTCAGCGGCGATTGGAATGCTGGCGGCGAATGGATTGCCGGCGCTTTATCATCCGCTCTTCAATGCGCCCAACTTCTGTGATGGCGCAAGCACGGACAAATTCTTTCTGTGCCTTGAGGCGCGCGATCCGAAGTTTGATCTGACGGAAGCGAAGAAGTATTTAGAGGGCTTTCATCCGGTGTCGGTGGTGGAGGTGAAGTACTGATGAACAGGGATCAAAGATCAGGGGTCAGGGATCAGGTTCCGCGCCCCATTTTTTCGCCTACTTGCTGGCGAAAGGGTGGGAAGCCAATGGCATTCCTGTGCATTTCAGCCGTGCTGTTCACTACCGGCTGCCGCCGCGATATGCAGCAGCAGCCGAAGATTCGCTCGCAGCGCGGCTCGGAGATCTTTGCCGACCATCGCGGCGCGCGTCCGCAGGTGGCCAACACCGTGGCCCGCGGCCAGTTGCGCGAGGATAGTTATTTTTACACCGGCGTGGTGCCGGGCGCGGACGGCTATCGCGAAGAAAAGAACGAAATGCCGTTCCCGGTGACGATGGAGGTACTCAAGCGCGGGCAGGAGCGGTTCAACATTTATTGCGCGCCGTGCCACTCGCGCGTGGGCAACGGTCAGGGCGAGATTGTGGCGCGCGGCTACAAGCAGGCCGCAAATCTGCAAGATCAAGTGCGGCGCGCGCAGCCCGTATCGCACTACTATTACGTGATGACGAACGGCTACAACGCCATGCCCGATTATGCGGCGCAGATTGCTCCGGTGGATCGCTGGGCGGTGGCGGCTTACATTCGCGCGTTGCAATTGAGCCAGGAGGCCACGATGGAGGATGTGCCCGCGGGCGTTGCCGTGCGCAGCTTGAAGGAGATCGCGCGCGAGAAGCATTTGCCGGGGAGTTTTGCCGAAGCCTGGACACTGCCCGTACCGTCCGCACAACAAGGACATAAAGAATAATGCGCGAAACACGCACAAAACCGCCAAGTGCCGAATCAACCGCGCCCGCATTGCTGGACGGCTGGCGCAGGCGCGCGCTGCTTGCCGGATGTGCCTTCTCGGAGATCGCCTTTGGGCTAGCCGTGGCCGACCATTCCGTTGACCACGTGCTGCGCGCATGGCTGCTGGGCATGATGCTCACCTTTGGTTTTGCGGTGGGTGGCCTGGCGCTGCTGATGCTGCAATACTGCACCGGCGGCAAGTGGGGATTGCTGTTGCGCCGTCCGCTGGAGGCGATGAGCCGCACCCTGCCGCTGGTTTTTGTTTACTGGATTGTGATTGCGCTCTCGCTTAAAAAACTCTATCTGTGGGCCGCGGTCGCGGATGCGAGCACGGCGCTCAGCAACGGCCTCATTAACGCTGCGCAGGCGCACGCGCTGGCCTTCAAACGGCCCATGCTCAACCCTTGGGCCTTCGTTTGCGTCAGCCTGTTTTGCTTTGCCGTTTGGGGCATCTACACGTGGCGGCTGAATCTGCTCGGCCTCAAGCGCGATGCGGATTCGCCCGAGAGCGCGCCGCGCTGGATCGAGCGAATGGAAAACATCAGCGGTCCCGGCCTCGTGGTTTTTGCAGTCATCATCAGCGCGGCGGCGATTTACTGGATCATGTCGCTCGATCCCGCGTGGTACTCATCGGTCTACGGATTGCTCTTTCTGGTTGGACAGGGTTACCAGGCGCTGGCGCTGGCGATCATCGCGGTGATCTCCTTATCGAAGGCCGAGCCTTATAAAACCATGCTGCGGCAGAACGAGCAGCACGGCCTGGGCAATTTGGCATTTGCCTTTGTCATGCTGAATATCTATCTGGCCTTTTCGCAGTTTCTTATCATCTGGTCAGGAAATTTGCCGGACGAAATTCCCTGGTATCTTGATCGCGTGCGTGGCCACTGGGATGTGATCCTCACGCTCGACGTTCTCTTCCAGTGGCTGATTCCCTTCACGCTGCTGCTCTCGCGCGATCTGAAGCGCAACAAGAAGCGTCTGCTGCGGGTTTGCCAGTGGATAATCTTTGCGCGCGCCTTTGACCTGTTCTGGCTGATCGAGCCCAACTTCAAGGACGCGGCGCGCAATCTGCATTTCAGTTGGGGAATTCTTGAATACGCGGCCGTGCCCGCGGCCATGACGGCCTTCTGGGTTGCGGACTTCTGCACGCAGTTGAAGAGGCGGCCGCTGGCGCCGGGCAACGATCCGCAGATTGCGGAGTTATTGGGAGCGGAGAATGTTCAGGCATAAACATAAGGTTGCGGCGAAAGGGTGCGCGGCGAGCGGCGCGGGGTTGTATGTGTCGCTCTTTGCTCTGATGACGCTCGGCGTCTTTGTGGCGGCGGCGGCGCTGCAAGGTTGCAGCACATTCCATGCGCTTCAAGCGCTCGGCGGCGGCGATGAGGGGACGGACGCGCAGGATATAGTCGCCCTGCACGCGCGCGAAGATCTGCTGCTGAACAACTACAGCTGGCTGAACGACTCTGAGGAATTATCTCTAGGCAAGGTGAGGATTCCCATCGATCGCGCGATGGAATTGCTTGCCCATCGGGGATTGCCCTTGGCGCCCGCCACGGAGCAGGCACCGCCGATGACCGGGGACGAGAAGCCCGCGATAGCCGTGCCGCTGACCAGCGGATTCGCGCGCGCGGAGCATAAGTAGCAGGTGCGGCGGCTGTTTGGCGCGCAGCATTTTGCAGCCAGACAATTTCTGCGCGGATGCAATGTTTCTATTGGTAGTCTATAATTCAAAACAATTTCACCCAGGTAGCTGCGCGTTTCGCGAGTTTCGTTCCACGGAATTTCTATCAAGTCCTCCTTGGATTTTGTCGATAACAGAGAGAGGGATACAGAGATCCGGTTCTGGAATCGAATCCCAGAGTCGTCAAGCGAGCGTGTGTGAGCATTTGTGCTTATCAGCGGCTTTCCGGTGAAGCTGTCTTGCGCGGCAAGAGGGTTGAGCGCGCCTGCATGCGCCACCTGGTCGGGCGCGGCGCTGTGCTGGCCGTGATGCTGCTGGCGGCGATAGCTCCGCCTCAAGCCCTGGCCCAGACGGCGGGAAGCGCGGCCTGGCAGGCGCTTGGCCCCTCGGCCGTTGAGTCGCTCAGTTACGGCTTGTCGCCGGTGCTGGTCAGCGGGCGCATCACCGCGCTGGCGCTGGACCCCTCGGATGCGACCGGCAATACCCTCTATGTGGGTGCCACCGGCGGCGGGGTGTGGCTCTCACAGAACGCGGCAACCTCCAACGCCGCCAACGTCACCTTCACGCCGCTCACTGACAATCTGTCAGCTCTGAGCGGCAAGTTGGACGCTTCCATCAGCATCGGCGCTCTGAGTGTGCAGCCGGGAGGCACCGGCGTGATTCTGGCCGGCACCGGCGACCCCAACGACGCACTCGACTCCTACTACGGCGGAGGAATTCTGCGCTCGGGCGACGGCGGAAAGACCTGGAGCCTGATTTCCACCACGGTTCCCATAACCAACCCTGTTTACAGCTTTGCCGGGGAGGCTGTGGCCGGCTTTGCCTGGGGCTTATCCAATGCGAATACCCAGGCTTGCGGACCCAACCCCGTCGACGCGAATGTCGTGGTGGCCGCGGTCTCGCAAGCGTACCAGGCCGCGCTGGTGAATGCAGTCTGGTGGGGAACCAGCTACGAGGGACTCTACTACTCCACCGACGCCGGCCAAAACTGGTGTATGTCTACCATCACGGATGGCGCGGGAGAGATCGTACAGCAGCCGGGATCGAGCAACGGGATCGTTGTAGGCATGGACGGCAATGCAGCGACTTCGGTGGTGTGGAACCCGGTTCGGCAGTTGTTTGTGGCGGCGGTGCGCTACCACGGCTATTATCTGTCCGCGGATGGCGTCACCTGGACGCGCATGACCGATCAGCCCGGAGCGGGGCTGATGGCGAGCGTGCAGTTGTGCCCGGCCAATTCCGGCGGCACGGGTAGCCGCGGCTGCCCCATCTTTCGCGGCACGCTAGCGGTGAATCCATCCACCGGCGACACCTTTGCCTGGACGGTGGACGAAAACAACCAGGACACAGGCATCTGGCAGGACGAGTGTGCGGCAAGCAAGAACGCCTGCGCCAACGCGACGATCTGGGCACCGGCGCAGACGCAACTCTGGGGCACGGCGGCGTTGGAGTCCAGCACATCGCCGAGTACTACGGCCACCATTGCAGGCGGCAAATACACGCTGGCGCTGGCTGCTGTTCCCTCCGGGCAGGAGACAATCGTGCTGGCCGGGGCCGGCGACTTGTGGAAGACCAATTGCCCATCCTCGCAAGGCTGCACCTGGCGCAACACTACGAATTCGACGGTGGGATTCTGCGCGCAGGTGGGCGAATACCAGCATGCGCTGGCCTGGAACGCGGCCACGACCAGTCCGCAGGAGATTTTTGTGGGCAACGACAGCGGGCTGTGGCGCTCGCTGGACGCTATCGGCGAGACGGGGCCGGTGTGCGGCTCCGACAGCAACTCCGGCAACACAGACGCCAGCCACTTTCAGAATCTGAATGGGAGCCTGGGTTCGCTGGCCGAGGTAACAAGCCTGGCGCAAGTGGGCATGACGCCCTATACGAGCTTGACCGGACTGGGATTCAACGGAACTGCCGGAGTGAAGAGCAGCGCGGGCGCAACCGCGGAGTGGCCGCAAATTCTGGGCGGCGCGGGCGGGCCAGTGGCGATTGATCCGGTCAACAGCAACAACTGGTATGTGAACAACGAGGAAGGCGTTTCCATCTACCAGTGCTCCCAGCTTGCTCCCTGCACACCGGCGGCCTTTGGCTCGACCCCCGTGGTTACCGACGCGGATGTGGGCGGGGATGGTTGGACGATGAACACGCCAGCGCCGTTTCTGGTGGACCCGCTTGACAATACACAGTTGCTGATCGGCACCTGCCGGGTGTGGCGCGGACCGGCCAGTGGTGTGGGCTGGAACGCCGTAAGCCCACCGCCCTTCCTCGATGGAATCACCGGCAACTCTTCTTGCAGCGGCAACGCGCTCATTCGTTCGATGGCAGCCCAAGCGCTGCCTGCTTCGGCGGCGCTGCCTCAGGGCGGAGAAATTGTATATGTGGGAATGTACGGCTCAAAAAACGGCGGCGCGACGCTGCCCGGCAGCGTTCTGAGCGCAACCTACAACCGTGCGGCCAACACCTGGAGCACATGGACGGACCTGACCACGCTGCCCAACCATCCGGTCTCCAACGACACCCCCAACCCGCTGAACCGTTTTGGGCTGGACATCTCCAGCATCTATATCGACCCCCACGACAGCAGCGGGCAAACGGTCTACGTGACCGTGGCGGGCTTTCCGACTTTCATGGAGAATGTGCAGGTGGTCTACGGTTCAACCACCGGCGGCGCAAGCTGGACGGATTTGACCTCCAACCTGCCCCACGCTCCGGTGAACAGCGTGGTGGTGGACCCGCAGGACGCCGGCACGGTTTATCTCGCCACCGATATTGGCGTCTGGTCCACCAGGGGAATCGCGTCGGGAAGCTGCAATGTGGAGACGCCAGGCTGCTGGTCGATCTTTGGCACCGAGTTGCCCACCTCGCCGGTGGTTGCGCTCAGCGCCGCACCCATCTCCGCCGCCGTGCATGATCTGGTGGCCGCAACCTATGGCCGCGGCATCTGGGCGACGCCTCTATGGACGGCGAGCGAGGACGTGACGACGGCCTCCGCGGATCCCTCTTCGCTGACCTTTTCCCCTCAGGCGGGAGGAACATCGAGCAATACGCAGACGGTGACGGTGACGAATACAGGAACGGCCTACCTGGCGCCAACCTTCAACAGCACGAGCGGAGATTTCACGATGAGCGACAGCATGGCCGGCGGCTGCCAAAGTGTGACGGTGGCTCCCGGCGACAGTTGCGCGATCAATGTAAGTTTTGCTCCTACACTGGCAGGAATGCGGACCGGCACGCTGAGCATCGGCGGCAATCTGAGTACGCCCAATCTGACGGTTTCGCTCAGCGGAATGGGCATGGCCTCCGGCGTGGTCAACTTTACCCAGGCCACGCTCTCCTTCAGCACGGCGGTCGAGGTCGGCAGCTTGTCGGCGGCTGAGCCGGTGACGATCAACAACAGCAGTTCGCTGGCGGTTCCCTTCACCTTCGCCGTTTCAGGGTCATTTTCCGTGGTGAATCAGTGCGCCGGCAGCGTGATTCCGGCCAATGGTTCCTGCCCGCTGTCGGTGAGCTTCTCGCCCTCGCAATCGGGCGAGGCCAGCGGTTCGATCACCCTGACCGACGCCGCCGCCAACTCGCCCCAGATTCTCACGTTGAGCGGAACAGGCCTGGCTTTGCCTACCGACAACCTCTCCACTACTGCGCTGAGCTTTCCCGCAACCGCCCAAGGGCAGCTCTCCACCGAGCAGTTCGTCACAATCTCTAACAGCGGCGGAGTGAATCTGACTTCGATCAGCGCGGCAATTACGCAGGGCGCTTCCTTTGTGCTGGGTGCGGCGACGGGCCAGACGAACCCATGCAGCAACAGCACCGAACTCGCGCCCGAGTCCATCTGCACCATCGGCGTCCAGTTCGACCCCGCCGCAACGGGACCGCAGACCGGCACACTGACCATCTCGGATGCGCTGCACACGCAGACGGTGGCGCTCAGCGGCACCGGCCTCACGTCGCCTGTGATTGGCGTCAGCTCCGCCAGCCTCAGCTTTTCGACCCAGCCCGTCGGGCAACCTTCTTCGCCGCTAAGCATCACCATCACCAACACCGGCCAGGCGCCGATGGCCGGCGTGGACTTCGCCATCACGCCATCGTCGGGCAGCAGCTTTTCCTGCAGCCCCAACGCGTGCAGCGTGCTGCCTGCGCCGCGCTCGCCTCTGGAGCTACGTGTTCGGTGCAGGTGGTCTTTACTCCCACGTCGGCGGGCGGCGCGAATGGCCAGCTGGTGCTCACCTCGCCCACCGCTGGCGTCGCGCCGGTCCAGGTACAGCTCACCGGCAACGGATTAACCACCTCCGGACTCAACGCCAGCCCGGCGCAGATTCTCTTCCCCATCGTCCTTCCTGGCCAGTCCAGCCGTACGAATACCGTGGTAACCGTCACCTATACGGGAACAGGCACGGCCAGCGGGCTTGTTCTCACGGCCACTCCCCCCTTCAGTTTGGTGGACAACACCTGCGCCAATGCGCCCGGCGCGCTGGCTTCAGGGGCAAGCTGCACCACCGGGGTCGTCTTCTCGCCCACGCTCAACGCCCCTTACACGGGAACGCTCACCATCAAATCCACCTCGGTGAGCAATTCCGTCAGTATCCCGCTGAGCGGAACGGGTGGAACGCCGGGGACGATTCAGCCGCAGCCCAGCTCGGTTGCCTTCCAGCAAACCGGCGTCGGCCAGTATAGTAGCGCTACCACGGTCACTCTGACCAACCCGCTTGGCAACTCCAACCTCACCAACTTCGCTCTCAATGTCACACCGGGCTTCCAATTGGTGAACAATACCTGCCCCACCACGCTTGTCGCCGGCTCCAGTTGCACGACGGGCGTCGAGTTTACGCCCACCAGCCCCGGCCTGCAGAGCGGCAGCCTGACCGTGACCAGCGACGCGCTGACCAACGGCGCGTCGGTCTCCCTCTCCGGGATGGGCTTCGACTTTGCAGTCACGCCCTCCGGCTCCTCCACTTTAGCGGTGGTCAGCGGCCAGACCGCCAACTTCGAGCTGTCGGTTACCCCCCTGCTGGGCTCCCAGGGAGCTTTCACCTTCCAGTGCGGAACGCTTCCCCTTTATTCCACCTGCACCCTCAACCCCACCAGCGAAGGCGTTCCTGCCAATAGCAGCGGCAGCGTCACGGTGCAGATTGCCACCGGCATCTCTCCGTCCACCGCGCGCGCCACCCAATCGCCAGCCTGGCCCCTGCTTCCGCTCTCCTGCGCGGCGGCTCTGGTGCCCTGGGCGCTGCGGCGGCGACGCAGGGCGTTGGCGTTGATTGCCTTACTGGCTGCGCTGGCTGGCGGCGTCTCCAGTTGCACCGGATCGGGCGGCCGCCTGCCTTACACCGAACCTGTCGCCAAAGTTGGCGTCACTCCGGCGGAAAACTATACGATCAACGTCACCGCAACCTCGAACGGCGTTGCTCACACGGTCAACCTCACGCTTACCGTGGACTAAGGCGGTTTTGCAGCCTTTCATGGGCACTGCGGTTAAATTGGATAGATGGGCCACGCGCAATCAAAATGGAGAACCGAACTCGCCGCGATGATCGCGCTGGCGCTTCCGGTGGTGCTCAGCGAAGTTGGCTGGGTGTTCATGGGCATCGTGGACACCATCATGGTGGGCAAGCTGGGACCGGCGGCGATTGGAGCGGTCGCGCTGGGTAATGCCGTCTACTACACACCGGCGATTTGCGGGATCGGCCTGCTGCTGGGGCTGGATACGCTGGTCTCGCAAGCCTTCGGACGCCGCGACCACGACGAATGCCACCGCTGGCTGGCCCAGGGCGTTTCCATCGTCTTTCTTCTTACTCCGGCGCTGATGCTGTTGATCTTTGCGGCCAGCTTTGGCTTTCAGCGCTTCGGTATTACGCCTGATGTGGCCGCGCCCGCCGCCGCCTATCTGCGCATTCTCAACTGGGGCACGTTGCCGCTGCTGGTTTACGGCTGCACGCGGCGCTACCTGCAGGGCGTGGGCGAAGTGCGCGTAATCACCGCAACCTACGTGGTGGCCAATCTGCTCAACTGGCTGGGAAACTGGCTGCTCATTTATGGCAAGTGGGGAATGCCGGCCCTGGGCGTGAACGGTTCGGCGATCTCGACCATCTTCTCGCGCCTCTTCATGGCGCTGGCGTTGGTGGGCTTTGCATGGCGCTACGAACGCAGGCGCGGCCATCCGCTCTTCCGCCATTGGGCCGGGCCACAACTAGCGCGAATTCGTGAGCTGCTCCGGCTGGGCGCGCCGGCGGCGGGGCAGATTCTGCTGGAAGTGGGCGCATGGAATATGGTGACGCTCTGCGCCGGCTGGTTGACTCCGGTTGCGCTGGCCACGCACCAGATCGTCTTCAATTACGCCAGCATCACTTATATGGTCCCACTGGGCCTCTCCTCGGCCGCGGCGGTCAGCGTGGGTCATGCCGTAGGCGCAGGCGATGGAGCGCGTGCCCGCCGGGCCGGATGGCTGGCGCTGGGATTGGGAATCAGCTTTATGTTGCTGGCCGCCATGGTCTTTCTACTTGCGCCCGGCTCGCTGATCGCCCTTTATACCCGCGATCCGCGCGTCATGGCCTTGGGTTCCAGGCTGCTCTGGATTGTGGCGGCCTTTCAAATTTTCGACGGCATCCAGAGCGTTTCCACCGGCGCGCTGCGCGGCCTGGGAGAGACGCGCGTTCCCATGCTGGCCAACCTGGCGGGCTACTGGCTACTGGGGCTGCCGCTGGGCATGACGCTCTGCTTTGCGCTCCACTGGGGCATCTATGGGTTGTGGATCGGCCTTCTGGCCGCCCTGATCGTCATCGCCACCACGCTGCTCGCACGCTGGCAGCACGACTCGGTGCGTCAGGCGGCAGTGAGGCCTGTCTGAATGCCTGAGACGGTGGCCAGCCCCCAGGCCATCGCCGGGGTGTTGTGGGCCATGCCGAAGCGGCCGTCGGGACCAAGAAGGATGATGCCGCCGTGGCCGCCGAGACGGTTGTAGAGGTAGGCGATAGCCTCGCGGGCGGCTATCTCCGGCGCCACGCCGCCGGACACGCGATCGACGGCCCACTTGCCCAGAACCAGCTTCATGATGGGTTCGCCCCAGCCGGTAAGGGAGACAGCTGCGGAGAGATTGTCGGCATAGCAGCCGCACCCGATCAGCGAGGAGTCGCCAACGCGGCCGGGCGTCTTGTTCAGTGTGCCGCCGGTGGAGGTGGCGGCGGCCAGGTTACCGCGGGCGTCCAGTGCGACGGCGCCGACGGTGTCATGGGTCGCGAACCGCTGCAAATCGTGCGGAAAGGCCGTCTCCTGACTCTTGTCGTCGTGGAGGGCGGGCGTGGAAGACCGCTCAGGACCGGAAAAGGATTCATCCACCAGACCGGCTGCCTCGCGTTCTTGGGCTTGGGCGAGGCGCTCGCGCTCGCGGTCAAGAACCAGCTCGGCGTTGTCGATGAGCTTCATGCCGTGGGAGTGGGCATACTGCTCGGCGCCGCAGCCGACAAAGTAGACGTGTGGACTCTTTTCGAGGACGAGGCGAGCGGCCTGAATGGGATTGCGCAGATGCTCGACGCAGGCCACGCCGCCAGCCTTCATGCGACCGCCATCCATCAGCAGGGCGTCCAGTTGGACACGGCCGTCAGAGGTAAGGAAGCTGCCACGGCCAGCGTCGAAGGTAGGGTCGTCTTCCAGAACGGTGACGGCGGCCTGGACAGCATCAAGCGCCGATCCGCCCGAAGCGAGAATGTTATAGCCAGCTTCAAGGGCATTGCGCACACCGGCCTGGTGGGCAACCGCGGCGTCGGCGGGGATGGCCCAGGCGCCGCCGTGGACGAGGAGAGTGGGAGCGGTATTGATTGAGGGTGTCAAGTAAATATCGTAGAACATTGGGCTAGGGAGCGGAAAGAATCTCCACATGGGCAACCAGATCTTTGATTTCGGAATTCATGTCAAAGGGGCAGATAGAACGAAAGTCGACTAACTCCTAGAATCTAGAAGAGAAAATAGGAGCAACTTGCTTGCATGATAATTGCGGAGGTTTGGTTAAGCTAAGAACATTAAACGGGAAAAAGACAGCAAGAAGAGTTGAGACTCTTCCAAAATTTGATTCGGACTGCTTCCGCGGAATCAATCGCAGGCGTGGGAAGAGGCTGAGAGCATCTGGAAAGCGCGAATGGATGATCTGACCTTGGCGAAGAGCAGCACAGGAAGTGGCGTAAGCGGCTAAAGGAAAATGATCTTCGGCGCAGGAATCGCATGGAACTCTCAGAACATTCTCCGGGTTAAGGGGTAGCAGCCAGGGCTATGCAAAGGCGGCTTCAAGAGCAGAAAGAGGCTGCCGCGGACTTGCGGCGCCCGATGAGACCCATTCGGTGGGTGAGGGGGTGATTCCAAACGGGAATCGCCCTTTTTCTTTCTACGGAATAATGCACAGCTGTGGAAGATGGGACGGGATTGGCGAATGGAATGGTATTGGCAAGACAGAGGCAGGCGGTTGTTAAAAAACCGCATGGAAGTGGGACGCAAAAAACAGGCGGCCGGGGAACAGCACGGCTGAGAGAAGCAGCGGACTTATACCTTGAGGTCTACAGCGATGAGATCGCCAATACTCTGTATAACAAAACAATCGACGGCAACACCACTGCCGCAAGGATATTGTTTGCGCTTGCGGAGGGGCTGATCGATTGCGAAAACCAAGAGGTAATGCAGCAGCTTTGCAGCTATGCTGAAAAGCTTGCAGCGGAGCCAAAGTGGCCGGACAAGACCATCGAAGGGTCAGTGCGGCAGCGCTCAGATGAAGGCAAATCGGAGAGTGACAAGCCGGCTTGATAGCAATGAAACAGTGAATCTCGTCCTTGCCGCATAGTTCAGTCACACGGCAGGGGCGGGGTTCCAGTCAGAGTGCGAATTCAGGCCCGCGGTTCATGCAAGAAGACAAGATTTTTCCAGGATGCGAAAGATAGTATCTACGTTTCCCGGAAAGAAAGAAGAGACACAGATGAAGCTTACAAATCACGAAGGTTTGCGCGCCGGCAGATGGATGAAATGGTTGCTGATGGTGGTGGGATTGATGATGATCAGCGACGTTTCGCGCGCGCAGGGAATCAGCACGACGACGGTCCAGGGGACGGTGTACCTGGCGAACGGTCAGCCGGGCACGGGAACACTGGTGGTGAGCTGGCCATCGTTCACTACGGCCGCCGGCCAGTTAATCACAGCTGACAGCACAACTGTGACCATAGCACCAGATGGATTTGTAAGCGTAAATCTGACGGCCAACCAAGGGGCAACACCGGCCGGGTTGTATTACACGGCTGTCTTTTACATGAGCGATGGAACCACGCACACGCAATATTGGGTAGTTCCAGCGGCGGCGCAGGCGACATTGGCGCAGGTGCAGGCACAGCTGATGCCGTCGACGCAGGCCGTGCAAGCGGCGAGCGTGGCCTATGTCAACCAGGCGCTGGCCTCTCTTGCAGGTGGACAACTAACGGTGGCGGGTGACACCATGACTGGCCCGCTGACCCTATGCTGCGATCCTACGCAACCCATGCAAGCGGCTGACAAGCACTATGTCGATAACAGCGTCGCGCAGGCTGTGCCGTTGTCGGGCGGAACAATGACCGGGCCGCTGACCAGTGTGAAGTTAGGCGCGGTCTATCAAGTGGATCAGTTTACCGGCGCTGACTTCGGCGCCAAGCTGAGCGCGTGCCTGAGCGGACTATCTTCGAGCAATGGCGGAACCTGCGATGCGCGCAACTTCAACGGAACTCAGTCGATGAGATCGAATCTGACAATCTCGACGGCGAATGTTACAGTGCAGTTACCCTGCGCGACGATTTCGACGGCGAATCAAGTGATCGTAACAGCAGGAACAAGAAATGTATCCTTGCGCGGCTGTGCACTGCGCGGAGCAAGCGCTTCTAGCGGGAGTCAGGGCGGCACGGTCTTTCTCTACTCAGGATCAAATGCAATGTTACAGGTAGGTGATCCGACTTATGCCGCGGATACACTGGGCTTTCATATGGACAATGTTGTCATCAATACGACGGCTTCGGCAAGCGCGACGGCGAAGGGGTTTGTCGCTTATCGCACGCAGGAGCTGGACCTGGAAAGCCTGTATCTTCTTGGTAACTCGAATCAAACCGGGATGACTTTGGATGGAACCGGCAATTATACAGGCGGAACATTTGCCGACAATGAGATAAGTGGTTTTCAGACAGCGGTCAATGCCATCGGCCACCAGATTGCAACCCCCGCGATAACAGACTGGATGAATGCCAGCACGTTTCTGCGACTGCACATCGATTGCCCGACGAACGCCGGAAATCCCATCAGCGGCACTTATGGAATCAATCTTCAGCAGGGTGATGGCAACACATTTACAGGAGGAGATGTAGAGGGATGCTCAACGGCCTTGCACTTGGGAGCCAACGCGCAGAGCAACACAATCGTCGGCTTGCGAAACGAAAACTCGACCAACCAGGCGGTGGCGGATGCGGGCAGTTCGTACAATAGCTGGCTGTCAGGCGGAACAATTTTTACAGGACAGTTGACCGACAACGGTACGCGCAACAGCTTTCTCGATACATTTCACCGTAGCTTCAACGGCTTGAATGGTGATTGGTACGGCAGCCAGAAGGACGCCACGATCACCAATCACTATCGCCTGGGAATTGGCGCCGGAAACGAGCGCGGCTTGTTGAACGAGGTACAGACCGACTACGGATACCGCTGGCTTGAAGGTTACTCCGACGCGACGGCGGGCGAGCAGTTCTATCAGGTTGAAGATCTGCTCAACAACGTGAACCGCATTTCCATAGGGCAGTATAACAACGGGCAATCAAGCACGAACAACCAGACGGTGATCAATGCTGCGGGAACGGGAGCGGTGGTGCTGAACGGGTCAAACAACTCGGGCACCGGCGGAGTGGTCATTGGTTCCGGCGGCGCAAACGAGAGCACGATTGCGACAATCAGCAATGCTGGAAACACGCAGTTCAATGGAACGATGTTAGTAGGTGGAACGACGCAATCAACCGGTACAATGACGGTTCGCAATAATGCTGACAGCGAGGTAGATTACTATCTTTGGCCGGGATTGACTACAAGTCAAAAAGGCTCCTATACCTACAAGGACTGGAATGGTAACAGCCAGTGGTACATGGTGAAAGATCAGTACAATAACTGGGCGCTGAATTCGGCCACGGGCGGATTAGACAGCTTCAAGGCCTATCAGAGCACCAATAGCGGCGACACCTACATCAATTCATCGAACGCATCGGGGGTTGTTCGCGTCAACTACGAAACTGGATCGGGAACAGCATTCAACATCTACGGCGGCGGCAGCAGCAACTTGTACGCCAGCTTTACGGGAGAGGCGGCAATCAAGTTTCCCGGCCTTGCGGCAAGCAGCGGCCATAACTGCCTGCAGATAGATAACTCAGGCTATATCACGAATACAGGATCAGGCTGCACCTCGGGCAGCAGCAATGGCACGGTGAACGCGGGAAACAGCGGACAGATCGCCTATTACAGCAGTTCGGGCACAGCGTTGTCCGGCATAAATACGGTACCGATTTCGGCTGGAGGAACGGGATCTTCCACGACTACCGGCGCCTTGTCTAATCTGGGCGGCGCAGCGCTTGCGGGGGCGGCGTTTACCGGGCCGGTAAGTGTGGCCGGTACCTTCGCTGCACAGGATATTTCCAGCATCGGACCACTTTATGATGTAACTCAGTTTGGCGCAACAGGCAACGGAGTAACAGACGACACGGCTGCAATTCAGGCGGCGATCAACGCTTGTTCTGGAATGTCTGGAGGTATTCTGCAAGGCACTGGGGCTGGCACGGTTGAGTTCCCAGGAGGAAAGACCTATATTATTTCGTCCACACTGAATCTATATGATGGCTGCTATTATGTGGGCGCACCTACTGGTGGAAACAAGATGACTCAGATTCAATGGGCCGGGCCAGCGGTAGGCACCACAGTGAGCACTACAGGTTTTACATCAGCGTCGAACGTAGCTTATCCCTCCACGACCTACACAGCAGCTTTTCCGCAGATTGTAGGATCAACGCAGAATCGCGCTACCCCATATATAGTGACGTTTACGGGCACAAATAGCCTGACCGCGAGCCAGTGGGTGCAAGTTACAGGCTGCACAACAACAACAGGAATGTCGCTCAATCGCGCTGTGGGACAGGTGGCGTCTTCGACGGGATCGACAGTAACAGTAGCGATGCCGGAAGGAAGTATATTAACTGGGACCAGCACGGACAGTTGCACACTGACGACCGTAAGCGTGATGGCGGCGTTTGATGCGCAAGCCCATTTTACAGCTACAGTGAAAGCACTGACGTTTGCAAACAAATCCGGTAATCCAGCAGCGTCTATTGATTTGCTCTTTGGCTCTCGCGTGGATACAGGGACACTGATTGATGGAGTGTGGACTGAAAGTCCAACGTTATACGGTTATTATTTCGCCAGCGGCGGAATCAATGAGAGCTTTGTCAATGGATGGAGAGCAGACTCAGCTGGACAGGCCGGGATTTACTTCAGAGTAAGCGGTGGAGACAACCTGGGCCTATACAACGGCACAGTGCCGAATGGCTTGACAAACGGCGCTGGAGTAATTCTGGATAACTCAGCTTGCTCAATTGGGGGCGGCGGAGGCGTTATGCACTTCAATGCCTCCCATGTATTGTTTGAGCAGGACTCAACGCCGGCTACAGGGCTGGCAGGTTTGGTGCTTTATCAGTGCGTCACTGACCCGCAGGTTGTTCAGTTTTTTATCGATCTCGACAACAGCAACATATACAATCCTGCTGTGATTGTTTCGCCCGCTAGCGACACTGCGCTGGAATTACAGATCATCAACAGTCAAGCCACGGGTTTCAGCGGAGTACCAAACCTTACGCGCTACAACGTTACCGGAACGAGCGGCTATATTCCATTTCTCAGTTATGCGCCTTCGTTCAACAGCACTGCCTTGGCGCCGTCTGCTTCAGCGCCGCCGATTCAACTCATAGGCGACGTGAATGTTTCGCAGCTGTGGCAGTATGGGATTCAAGCATCGGCTTTACTGTACTCTGATCCGTTGTTCGCGGCTTTGCCAAATGCTACTACACTCTTCGCTGGGCAAGTTATTGCACCGTCGAGTTATTGGAAAGGCGCAAACGGCAAGCGTTACGCTCTTGACGTTGTGTATCAAACAGGAACTACCGGAACACCGAATAGCGGAGCTACTACCTGCACGGGAACGAGCGGTACAAGCATTCTGACCTGCACGAGCGCCACAGACTTATCAGCGGGCCAGCAAATCAGCATTGGAACGGATACAAACAAGAGAATCGCATTAGTGGACGCCACGAATACCGCTGCTGTGCTGGTGCATCTTCAAACCAATCTGGCCTCAACCTACTCGAATGCTACAGAACTTACATTCAGTGCGCCGATACTTGGCCCCGAAATACAAATGCCGACGAAGTCTTCAACTGTGCCGACAACGCTGGCGTGGTCGCAAGGGGATATGGAACAAAACTCCGGTGCGACAGCCAACGGGGTTGCAGCGTGGGTGAATGTTTCTGCTGGAACGCCGGGGACGTGGGCCGGAATTCCGCTCGGCAATAGTAGCGGGCAGATTGCACCGTCGCAGATTTCCAGTACGACTGGATCGGGTAATGTGGTTCTAGCTTCCGGAATTCAAGGCACGGACACGAATGTGCTGTCAGCAGGGACCATCTCAGGCACAGGAACGCCACTTTGCACAGATGCAAATGGAGGAGCAACTACAACAGGCTGCCCAAGCATAGCGGGAGCAACAAATACCCCGGCATGGCTCCAGAATCTTGGTAGCGGCGCGGATGGGTCGTATGAGTGGAGCAACACAGGAAGTTGTACGACAAGCCCGACGCACTGTTCTACGAACTGCACCGCAGCATCTCCATGTGCGATTACCGGTGCAGAATACTTTGCGACACAGTGGCAGGTGGATGCTGGGGCGTATGTCTACGAGAATTTGGCATCAGCAGCAGGGCTTGTGGTTCATGCCACGGGAGCCTGCAATGACTATGGAACGATTCTGGTGAATGGAGCCAAGAGCACCTATGCGGCCACTGGCGTGGGTGGCGGTAGCGGCGGCGGTAGTGGCGGCGGAACAGCAGCGGGGTCGGCGGGCGGCAAGAGCTATTTGTCCGCTGCACAAACTGGCCCTTTATACATTAACGGCGGTACGGCAGGTGCAGCCAGCGGCGGCGCGGGCGGCAATGGCTCTGCTCTTGGAACGCAATACCAGCGGGCCTCTGCCAATGGTGGCGCGGGCGGGTATGACGGTTTGTATATCGGCGGCGGCGCAGGAACAGCAGGGGGTTCCAGTGGCGGGGCTTTGGGTTATCCGGGCGGCGGCATAGTACAGATGTGCTCCACGATCAACGGAGCGAGCGGCGTGATTGATGCCAGCGGCGGTTATGGGATGCCACCATCCGCCAACTCAACAGGCGCAGGCAGCGGCGGCGGCGGCGGTGTGGTGATTCTCTCCAGTCAGGCATCCGTTAGCACCTGGCCGGCAATCTATACGGCAGGCGGGCCAGGTGGCCTGGTTACGGTGCCAGAGGCACTTGGAACCAGCGGCAGTTGCACTACGCAGCCGAAGGCGACTTTAGGCGTGACGAGTGGGGCGCTGAATGGCAGTTGCACTGTGGTTCAAGCAGGAGCTGGTTGCGGATCCGGCACGAACGTCACGTTTAACGTGGTGGGCGGCGGCGGAACGCTGGGGAGTGGAACGGTGAACCCGACGTGGAGCGGTGGGGCGCTGGCAAGTTGCGCCGTGACGCAGGGAACGAGCAGCGGTTACACCGCGGCGACGTATACGACGGCGGGAACAGGCGGGGACGGCGGCAACGGCTGGTACGCGGAGTTCCAGAAATGGTAAAGACTAGCATCGAGTCCCCGTTCTGTATTCAAGCGGGATTTACAGGACGGGGACGGTTGAGATGAGGGAACCGTGGCGGAGACGATGGACGGCGGCGGGGCGATTGCAACGGAGTGGGAGCTTTGTTTGGAGGAGTTGGACGCAGAGGAGTTGGAGCGCTTCGGGAGGATTTTGGATCATCGGCCAGCGAGTTTGCGGGGGCAGACGGTGGGTATGAAGCTGGCCGAGCATCTGCTGCTGGTGAGGACACGGGAGGGGTGGACGGCGCCATTGAAGGCGAATGTAGCGCAGCGGGCCTTCGAGGAGCGGCGGGGCAAACGGAATATTGTGCTGAAAGCACGGCAGATGGGGATGACGACATGGGCTGCCGCGCGATTTTTCCTGAAGACGATTACCCAGCCGGGGACTTTGACGCTGGAGGTGGCTCATACGCAGGAGGCGGCGGAGGAGATTTTCCGGATTGTTCACCGCTTTGTGGACTGGCTGCCGGAGGCGCTGCGCGAGGGGCCGCTGAGGACCTCGCGGGCGAATGTGCGGCAGATTGTCTTTCCTGAGATCGACTCGCAGTACCGGGTGGTGACGGCGGGCGACCGGAATGCGGGGCGGGGATTGACGGTGCAGAATCTGCACTGCTCGGAACTGGCGCGCTGGCCAGCCGATCCGGCGGAGACGCTCGCCGGGCTGCGGGCTTCGATGGCGCCGGGGGCGGAATTGATTCTGGAGTCGACGCCGGAGGGAGTGGGCGGCTGCTTTTACGAGGAGTGGCAGAAGGCCGGTGAGATGGGGATGGTACGGCATTTCTTTCCCTGGTGGATGGAGCAGCGCTACCGGGCGGCGGCGGTGGACGAGTCTAGCCTGAGCGAAGAAGAGCGCAATTTAATAGCGCGGGAGCGCCTGGATTTGGAACAGATCGGTTACCGGCGGCAGATACGGGCGGATTTTCGCGGATTGGCGCGGCAGGAGTTTGCCGAAGACGAGGAGAGCTGCTTTTTGGCCAGCGGGGATTCGGTCTTTGAGCTGGCGGCGATTGAGGCGCGGCTGGCAACGATGACGCTCGCGGCCGAGCAGCGGCGGAATGGCGAGCTGGAGGTGTGGCTGCCGCCGGTGAGTACAACCAGGCGTGGCTGGTGGTGGAGCGCAACAACCACGGCAGCGGAATTCTGGCGCTGATTGAGTCGGCCTGCGGGTATGAAAAGGTTTACAAGCAGAATGGTCAGGCGGGCTGGCTGACGACCTCGCTGAGCCGGCCGGCGGCGCTGGGGCGGCTGAACGCGGCGCTGGTGGAGCGGCCGGAGCAGTTTCAGAGCCGGAAACTGCTGGCCGAGTGCCGGAACTTTGTGCGCCTGCCGGATGGCCGGATGGGAGCGCGGCCAGGGACGCACGACGACCGGGTGATGGCGATGGCAATTGGACTGGCGGCGCGGGCCACCTGCGGTGGGGCCAGCGGCTCGCTATCGCCTCGCGATTAGCTGGTAGTTGCTAACAGTTAGCTGTTAGCTGCTTTTCGGGGGTGATCGCGTAAAATTGGGAACGAGTTAGGGGAACGGGCTTGGCAGTACTGGCGGTGCAGCATATCCGGCGGATGCGGGGCGGAGCGCAGGGCCAGTTGATGCTGGGCGCTGATGGGCGCGTGTATGTGGTGAAGTTCCAGAACAATCCGCAGCATACGCGGGTGCTGGCCAACGAGTATCTGGCCTCGCGGATTGCCGCGGCAGCCGGGCTGACCGCGCCGGAAGTGGAGTTGGTGGAGGTATCAAGCTGGCTGGTGGACCACACGCCGGAGCTGGATATTGACCTGGGAAAGAGGCGGGAAAGGTGCCGCGCGGGGTTGCAGTTCGGTTCACGATTTGTGGGCGGGCTGATGCCGGGCCAGGTGGTGGATTACCTGCCCGAAGAGCAGATGGCCGAGGTGAGGAATCTGGGCGAGTTTGCCGGGATTCTGGCGCTGGACAAGTGGACCGGCAATGCCAATGGCAGGCAGGCTGTCTTCCAGCGCAAGCAGCGGGAACGGCGCTACCGGGCGGTCTTCATCGATTACGGGTACTGCTTTCACGCCGGGGAGTGGAGCTTTGAGAATGCGCCGCTGCGCGGGGTCTACTACAGAAACGACGTCTACCGGAAGATTGCCGGCTGGGAAGCCTTTGAGCCCTGGCTGACGCGGCTGGAGACGATGCCGGCCGAAACGGTGTGGGCGGCGGCCAACGAGATCCCCCCGGAGTGGTATGGCGGCGACCTGAGCGAGATGGAAGCGCTGGTGGAGAAGCTGTTGGCGCGGCGCAGCCGCATTCGGGAGCTGATTGTAGGCTTCGGGCTCTCGGATCGGAAGCCATTTCCGAAATGGGCAGAGATGAGTAAAAAAGTTGTGACAGAGGGTTGGAAAGAGAGCCGATGGGGGGATACCATCGGGGGAAGAGTGAATTGAAGGCAGGGAACAGCTACCAGCATACAGTTGAGAGCTGAAGGCTGTTAGCTGTCAGCTGTAAGCTGTGAACTTACGATGAGTCAGGGAAATCAGCGTCGGGCGTGCGAGTTTCAACTGCTCCGGTATGTGCCGGATGCGGTCAGGAACGAGTATGTGCATATCGGGGTGATCCTGCGCGAACAGGGCAGCCGCGAGGGCGCGCAGGTGCGTTTTACCCGCGACTGGCGCCGTGTGCGCTGCCTTGACCCGGAGGCCGACACCGCGCTGCTGGAGGGCATGGAGAGCGAGCTGCGGCGGCGCTTCGAGGCCGAGCCGGAGGGCAAGCTGATGCTGTTGCTGAGCGAGTCGCTCAGCCTGAATGTGCAGATGACCGACCCCAAGGCCTATCTGGCGGAGAGTTTGCCGGCGGGAATGGAAGAGCTGATGCGGATGTATGTGGAGCCGCCGCCCAGAGAGCGCATTCCCAGATTGTCCGGGCGGGCGGCGATCCAGGCCAAGATGCGGACAGAGTTTGAGCGAGCCGGAGTATGGGATTTGATGCGGAAAAAAATTGCCGCCTCGGAGTATACGCGGCCCGGTGATCCGCTTCGCATTGACGTGGGATACAGGCCGAATGGACTGAGCCACCCCGCGAACGAAGACCCTTTCCCTTACCCCAATGAGCAAAGATCGCTCGTTGGGGACCCCGAGTCCGCGGGAACCCCGTTCATTCGTATGTTTCACGCGGTGAGCCTGGAGCCGGGCGTGGAGATGGCCAAGGTGCTGGCTTTTTCCTCGGCGGGACTGAGAGCCGGAGTGGCGCGGGTGGAGAAGGCGCAACTGGAGCTGACGGCGGTGATTGAGCCGGCGGCCCGGCTGGGCGCGACCGACGAGGAGCCGGAGCGGCTGGAGATGTACAGGTTTGGCGTGGAGACGATGGAGGAGCACCAGATCAGGGTGCTGACCACGTCCGATCTTGGCCGAGTGGCGGAGACGGCGCGGCGCGAGTTGCGAGTGTGAGAAAGGCAGCGAACAGCTGACAGCTTACAGTTTCGATGAGTTGTTTTCCCGATGAATTTTATTTTGCTGAAGTTTGCATATCATTTCCTGAGTTTGTTGTAGGATCGGTTTTGTCAGTGAGAGAGGAGTCGTTGAAGGCTGAGAAGATTCAGCCTGCGCTTGCGGCTCGAATGGATAACTGTTAGCTGATAGCTATTAGCTGTCGGCTTGAAAAAGGCATGGCCCTTTCCGGGGCTGTGCCTTTTTTGTTTTTGGGACGGCGAAGAAGGAAGGTGCGCGTGAAGGTAGGAGAGCAGTTGCGGGAGATCTGGCGGCAGGCGACGGGGAGTGGCCGGAGGACGAATTTGGCGGCCAGCGCTGCCGATGCGGAGGCAGAGCGTAAGACGCTGGCGCTTCCTTCGATACTTACTCCGGTCCAGTTTCCGGGGCGGCTTCTGCCCAAGCCGACGCCGATGAATCTTCGCCGGTTTGCGGAGACGCCGGTGGTGCGGCGGGCGATCAACGTGATCAAGGATCGCATTGCGGCGATGGACTGGCAGGTGAGGGTACGGCGCGGCGTGAAGCAAGGGGAGCTGGCCGACGCTCAAAGAAAGCTGCGGGCGCTGCGCCGGACGCTGGAAGAGCCGAATGCGGCGGACAGTTATCGCACCTTGATCGAACAGGTGATCGAGGATATGCTGACCGGCGGCTTTGGGGCTATCGAGATGGAGCCGACCGGCGACGGGGAGCGGCCGGCGATGCTGTGGGCGGTGGATGGTGCTTCGATCCGCATCAATCCCCGCTGGGACGGGCAGCCGGAGTCGCCCCGCTATGCGCAGGTGATGCCGGGGCAGATGGAGTCGAACGCGGTGGATCTGCGCGACGACCAATTGATGTATATCCGCATGAATCCGCGCAGCTTTACGCCTTTCGGCCTGGGACCGCTGGAGGTCGCCTTCGAGACGGTGAATCAGTTTTTGAGCGCGCATCGCTATGCGGGTAAGCTGGCGGCCAACTCGGTGGCGCAGTATGCGCTGTGGCTGAACGAGGCAACGCCGGCGCAGCATGACCGGCTGATTCGCTGGTGGCAGGACGAGATTGAGGGAACCGGGCGGGTGCCGCTGATCTCCACCGAGCAAAAGCCGGAGGTGCTGCGTTTTGCCCAGGGCACGGACGCGGATATGCGGCTGGCATGGCAGGAGTTTCTGATTCGCATGGTGGCCAACGCCTTCGGGCTTCCGCCGCTGATGCTGGGGCTGGAGGCGGATGTCAACCAATCGACCGCGGCGGAGATGACCGATGAGGCCTTCCGCGGAGCGATCTCGCCGCTGGCGATGCTTCTGGCCGGTCACATAACGCGTGACCTTTTCGGCAAGTGCATTGGATGGCGGGAGTTTGAGTTTGTCTTCAACGAACTGAACGCGAGGGACGAGGAGACAGAGCTGGCCGTGCAGGTGCAACTGCTGAAGGCCGGTGTGTATACGGTGAACGAGGTGCGGGCGATGCGGGGACTGGGCCCTCTGGGGCAGGATGGGGCGGTTCAGTTGACGGGGAAAGCGGAAGATACAGGGACCAGGGACTAGGGGACTAGGGATTATGGACGAAAAATCCTACCTCGAACTTGGGGCGGGATTTGTGTTTACTGGATGCGGGCATGGGTGTCAATTCGGTTCCCTGTTCCCTATTCCCTAGTCCCTAGTCCCTTTGTCCCTTAGTCCCTTCAGAGCGGAGAGCGCATGAGACTGGAAGCAATGGCGGTAAAGATTCCCCAAGTGGACGGTCACCCCAACCGGGTGGCCTTCGAGGGGGTGTTGACGATGGTGAATGCAGCCAGCGACAAGGCGCCGGCGGGAGCGCGCGGGCATCGGGTGATGCTGACGCGCGAGGCGGCGGAAAAGGCGCTGCCTTCGCTGCTGGGCATGGCAGTGGACTACCGGCCGGGATGGGATGGCCACGACGCGCGGCGCAAGATCGGGCTGCTGACCGAGGCGGATTTGATCGGACAGCGCCTGGTTGTGAAGGGCTACCTTTACGCGCGTGATTTTCCCGAAGTGGCGGGAATGATTCAAGCGCAGTCGCCCGAGGCAATGGGCATGAGTTATGAGCTTGCCGATGCGCGGGTGGAAGATATGCGGGCCGATGTGTGGAAGCTGACCCGCGTAACCTTTACCGGAGCGGCGATTCTGCTACGGGACAAGGCGGCCTACCGGGCCACAAGCTTCCGCATGGCGAGTTAAGAAGGCAGCTAACAGCGGACAGGTTGCAGCTAACAGTTTATAACTGCCTGCTGACAACTTACCAACAACTGATAACTCATGGCTGTTTGCTGACGGCTGTGAGTTGTCAACTAATGAAAGGAAGAGCATGGAAAACGAAGAGAAGGAGATTGCAGGCCGGCTGGAAGCCGCTACAAGCCTTCTGGAACGGACGCTGAACTGGCTTGAAGAGCGGCAAGGCACCCCGACCGGCGAGGTGGAGCGGATTTCGGCGACCGTTGAACAGAGCCGGCGCGAGGTGGAACTTACCGAAAAGCTGGCCGCGGTCGAACGGGAGTTATCGGAGCTGAAGGCTGCCGCAGCTCAGAATGTACTGACTCCTCTGCGCCGGACGCTGCCGTCGACCACCAGCGAGATGCTGGCCAAGCACGGCATCGGGGAAGGTCCGGTGGATGTGCGGACTCTGGATACGGCGCTGGCCGGACTGAGCCTGGAGCAGCGCATCGCGGTCAAGAGCCAACTGCTGCGCGCGGGCGCAATTGCATAAGAGCAGCAAACAGCGAACAGCCGGCAGTAGCACTTGGCGGCTGGCAGCAACAACCGACAACAGACAACTGAGAACTGACGACTGTCAGCTGTTAGCTGTCAGCTAGAACAGCCCCATGGAGGGGGCGGAAAAACCTATGAGTGCAACCTTTGCAGACATTCACGCGGCAGCAGATTATATCGGACCGGGCGCAATCGAAGTTCCGCTGTATCAAACCGAGATTTTCGACATCTGCCGGCGTTCGAGCCCCTTCGGGCAGCGCATCAAGCAGGTTCCGGCGACCGGTCATCCGTCGCGGTTCTTCGAAGAGACGGCGATTCCGAATCCGGGAACAGCCGGCTTTGTGAATCCACGCGCCATCGTTCCCGCGACGGTCACCCCGACGCGGACCGAAATGAGCGTGCCGTTGAAAGCGATTGTTTCGCAGATCAACTACAACCTCTTTGACATCGAGTTGGGTGACCAGCAGAAGCAGTTTGCCTATCTTCAGGCCAAAGACCTTGTGGATACAGTCTCCGGCGTAATGGTGGCGCACGACGTGGCCTTGTGGAACGGCAACGACACCAGCCTGAGCGCGCCCACTACCACGCAATATATGGGTGCAATCGCGCAGATTGTGGCGGGAGGCAATTCGGTGACCGTCGCGCAGGGAGCATCCATTGTCAACGGCATGAAGACGGCCGTGGCGGAGATGTGCGCCAACACCGGCTTCTATGTGCGGCCGACAGCGATCTATGCCAATCCCATGCTGCTGGACCTGATCGACCAGGAGATGAAGGCCGAGTTCAACGTGGTGCTGAATACCGATAACATCACGGGGGGAATCCGGGTGAAGATGCTTTCGACGCAGGCGGGCGATTTGCCGCTGATTCCGGACTGGAGCCTGGGCTACACGGGTGTCATTGGCTCTGGCTCGGCATCGCTGCCGGCCTACATTGTGACCGAGGATCTGATCGAGTACCATTGGCTCGGCGATCCGACGCCGCGCATCTTCCAGTTGGGGTTGCCGAACTCGCTGGCTTACCAGTATGTCGCGATCAAGTTCGGCGCGCCGGTGGTCAAGGGCGCCAACTTTGCCCACTGCCAGGTGTTGGTGAACGGCAGGTAACAAAAAACGTTGATGAAGGGATTTCGCTCCGCGGGGTCCCTTCGCATCGTTCAACAAGACGATCAGAAAAAGGAAGGATGGGGTATGGCATATCTGCAGCCAGTGGATTACCCGAATTACGGATTGCCGGCAGGAACAACGGCGGATTGGATTACAGCCGCCACGGCATTGATCAATAGCTACTGCAGGCGGCCGGACCTGAACGTGATCCAGTACACGGAGCGGCTGCGGCTAACCAGCGGGGCGCAGACCGTGCTGCTGAGTTATCTTCCGCTGGCGCCTCTGGGAGCAGCGACAACGCCGATCGTCAGCATCGAGGGCCGTTACGCGCGGCCACGGCGCGGCGAACTTCCCAACGAGCCGCTGCTGGAGATCGCGCTGGCCTTTTCGCTGCCTGGACAGTGGACGGCGATGGATCCTAACTCAGTTGACTATGACCCTGACACGGGAGAGCTTATGCTGCCGTGGAATCTTTTGGGATTGCCCTATAACGAAGTGTCGGTGACTTATACGGCGGGGATGACTACGATTGGCGATGATGTGAAGACGGCTTGCGCGCAGATCGTACGCAATGCTCAGTCGACGCCGGCGTTGAACGCCAGCAAAACCAAGATTGACACGATGCAGATGCAGTATTTTTCGAGTTCGCTGGTGGACGAAACAGTGCAGTCGTGGCTGCGTCCCTACGTTGCGAACAGGCTGGGGTGAGCGATGAGCGATACAGCGCCGCGGAACCCGGTGAGCGCGCCGCAGATGCTGGCCGATGCCCTGCTGCGCAGCGTGGCAGGAACGACGGCCCTGCTGCGCGTGACGGGTACGAATACGGATACCAGCCAGTCTGAAGTTGGGTTGCTGGCAACTAACTTTGCAGAAGTAACAATTAGTCCGGTGGTCATGCGCAAACTGCGCCCAAATTGGCAGGAGGGCGGCGAATCAAAATGGGAGCTGCTGGTTTCAGCTACAGGAATTCAGCAGCAGGTTGATGCGCTGGATTTGCAATCAGCCCAGTCCCTCTTTGCCATGACTATGGCAGTAACTGTTGCAGGACAGGATTATCTGATTGAATCGATCGGCGCCAACGAAGCGTTCGGACAAGTTTATCTCTACCGATTGCTGATGCGGGAATCGAGGCTGTAATTAAAGCAAGCGGATAACAGTTATTAGCGAACAGTTATTCAAGCATTTTCTGTTATTGACGCGGCGCGAGGAGAAGCATTCCATGCAAAATGCAAAAGATTCGTTTTATATGGCGCTGCGCACGCGCCTGGCAGTGATCAATCCTGGGCGGACGATCTTGCTGCGCGGAGCGGAACGCCCGGGAATATTGGTGGAGGAGGCCGAGGCTCCCTTCAGCCAGATTCCCAATGACTTGTTTGTGCTGCGCTGGTTAGGTCTGGGCGTAGATGTGGACTTAGCTTCTACAATGGTGGCCGAGCAATGCGAAATAATCTATCAGACCTGCGGATCAGAGAGTTTCGGCGGGCTGGATCGCGGACGAGCGCTGAGCGAGATGGACGATGAACTAATGGCGATGTTACAACCGTTTTACACGCCCAAGCTCAACTACACGACGGCCACGCCGACAGTGATGTTGACCGCAGTGTTTTGGGACGAGCCGGGATTCGGGCCGGTTGTGATTCAGCGGGACAGACTCACTCGTTCTGCTAACGTGACAATTTACAGCTACCAGGAGCAGGGGGATTAAATGGCGGCAAATTGGTATTCAGCTCCCGCACCGGTGGCGCGGCGGGTGCGCGGGTATTTTGCGCCAGTGAACCGGACAGCGCAGACGCCGGTGCTCTTTGATCCTTCCGAACAAGGTGCATTCAGCCTGAATGCGCCGCCAACACCGTGGATCAGTCTAGGTTGGATTCAGGAGTTTCAACGCAAGCCAGCAAGTAAATCGACTGCCGTGCTAACAGGGATTCCTGCCAGCGCAATGGAGCAGGTGCGCGAGACGCTGGAGGCGCAGGTTAGCTTTGAGTTTTTAAGTTGGACCAAGTTGACAATGGCGCTGGCAACAGGCTCGCAGCATATGAATCTGCTGGCTCCGGCAAGTGGAGCAACGGCGGCGGCGGATGGCGCTCAGGCGGCGACTGTGGTGGTAGTGCAAGCCGGATCGACATCGACTTTTGTGGCGCTGACCGCAACGGATGCAGCGAAGTTTGCAGCAGGATCGATCATTGCTCTGGACGCGGATTACATTGGGCAAACAGGCTATTTAGGCACACCGATTTCGGGCGCGTATGTAAGGCAGGCGCTTACGGATATTGATTACATCCGGCGCGTGACCTTCAATGTAGCATTGGTGGCGCAAGTAACTTCAACCGGGCTGACGCTTGCCGAAGCGCTGCCTGGTGGCGCTCCTGCGGCCGGCTCCAAGTTACAGGCAGTTACAGGATTTGTGGATCGCGAAGGCGGCAGTTTCTATCAGGAATGGTCAGCATTGTTTGTAATGGAGGGAAGTCAGGGAGAGCGGATCTACTTCCACTATCCACGATTGCAGAGCATGGCAAGCGCACAAGAATACGCGTTGCCACTTGATGGGAAGAACCGGAACGGGTTGGCGCGGGTGCTTCTCAAGGGACTATTTCTGGCTCTTCCCGTGACAGATCCCCTTGATGGAGAACGCGTAGTTTGTTACCGGAGCTTTTTGCCGGCGATTAACTCCCTTGTATAACATGAATTCATAGTCAGCTAATTAGCAAGTCACCAGGTAAACGAGTTACGATGATAATCACGATCAATGGGTTAAACTACACGGCGGCTCTCGATGCGGAGCGACCGCTGACGATTGAGCGCAAGCTGAACGAGCCATCTTTGTGCCGACTATGGCTGAGCCTGCCATTCAATGGAAGCCTCGCTACGCCGTCGCGCAATCAATTAATCTCGGTGACCGGCGACGATGGAACTTACTACTTCACCGGTTACATCGCAGTAAGTCCGCTGCCGGAATTCGTTGGTTTGGCGATGGAAGGCCCGCGTTACCGGATCGCCATCCAGGCATTGAGCGACGAACTGCTGCTGGATCAATACCTGATGCCGCCGAGCGCCGGCGCAACAAGTGAGAACGCCGGAGCGCTAATGACAAACATGGTGACGCATACAGGAGTTACCAGTCTTTCGACGCAAGGGCTTTCGCTAAGCGCTCCAGTAAGTTACTTTGCGCCAGAGCCGGGCGCTCCCTGGAGCAAAAGCGCCGGGCAAGTAGCAAGCATGGCACGCGCCTCGTACAGAGCGGTCAACGGCGCATTGAGTGCGTCTTTCGTCCAGAGCATCGTGCATCCGCTGAATGAGACAGATGGTAGTTTGAATCTGGCGACACTGGCATTTACGGCCAGCGTCAAACGCGCGCTGGCAAATGACGTGACGGTCTGCGGAGAAAATGAACCGGTCGCTTATGTTACAGAGTACTTTTTGGGAGACGGAGTCACAACGCAGTTTTACCTTTCATCCGATCCATTTTTCCCGACTTCTTCAAAATCATCTATCATCAGCGAGTTATTCAATGAGTCGCAGATTAACCAGTGTGTATGGGGAATAATCGCCGGTCCAGGCGCCTTTTCACTGGGCGCAGGCGGCCTGGTGATGGGCGGCGGAAACGGAATCGATGGACAGACATTGCTGGCATGGCTTGATCCGGTCGAGATGGGTGGAACGCTGTTATTGGAGGCCGCGGGTGTAACTCTTGCCGCAGGCAGCACAGGGATACTGGCAGGCTATTTTCTCGGCATGGACACGCAATCCTCGTGCATTGCCGGTTTTCAGGCGTCTGCGCAGCAAGGCACGGGCGCTGTAACATTGCAACCGATGATTCTTGGGAGCCCTGCGGGAACTGCTTATGCGATCAATCCAGCCAATCAATATACATTGCGTATCAGAGTACATTGCCCAGAGATTGAGAGGTCGCTGGCTGTGTATCGCTCTTTTGGAGATAAAGGGGCGATAACATACGGCGGTGAGAATAATACGGCTCCGGGAAAGATACATATGGAGATTCAGCCGTTTGTCAACGGAGTGGGCGGAATGCCGGTTACTCTGTATGATGGAGCTATTGTTAGTTTACCGGGAGCTTGCAATGTTGTGGCGGTGAGCAGCATTAACCTGATTGGAAGCATGCGGGCGCTGAATCTGACGAATCTAGGATCAGGCTGGGTGGTGAGCACGCCGCCGAACGGCGGAGCGTATACCCGCACAGTGGGCACGACGGGCGAGGCCGCGGAATGTCATGTGGAACGCACTGGCAAGTTAGTATTCTATGGCGGATTTGTGCCGGTGGCGGGCGAGCAGATATCGGTGAGTTACAGAACTGTGGGCCGGGCTGTGGGACGGAGCGTGAATACCGCCAGCCAGCAGGCTTTTACGCAGGCGGGAATGCCCAGCGAGGCCTCGTGGATAGGAACGGTAACCAGTCCTCCGGCGCGCAGCTCCGCGGATTGCCGCAATGCGGCTCTGGTGATGGAACAGGCCGCGGCCGGCGTAAGCGCGCTGTGGAGCGGCAGTTACAAGGACACGAGGATGAGCTTCGTTGCCGATGTGTGGCCCGGCGATGCACTGCTTCTGAATGCGCCTTCGCTCAATCTGGATGCACAGGTGGTGGTGCGGGAAGTTACAGTCAGTTATCGGGCGAGTTATCCAGATCTGGTGGAGTATGCTATCACTTTCGCCAATGACTGGGCCGATGATCTGGCCATCAAGACGAGCGCGACAGTGCCCGCAAACGCTTGGCTTCCGGCGCCCATTGATCCCACGATGATGGCCAACCTCAACAGCCTCACTGTGACTACGTTGAATGGCACGACGGTGGCCGTGAATGCGGGCGTGACGCCACCGGCGGGCGGCGGATTCGAGATTCGATTGCGGGACTTCGCCTTTATGGCGGGCGAGGATCCAAGCCTGGTGATGCGGGCGACGCAGCCGAATATGACGTGGTCTCGCATAAGTGCCAACGACAAGTTTTATATTCGGATGTACGACGGATCGACGCCACCAAATTACTCGGAGTTTTCCACGGCGTTGTTTATCAACCTGCCACTGTGAGGATGGAGTTCAGTGAATGCGAATGATGAATGAATTCGAAGCGCAGGTACTGAGCGACTTGAGCGTGCTGAAGGCGCAGATGACGGGCCTGATGGGCGATGGCAATGGCGGACGCATTGCCGATCTGGAGCGGCGACTAGAGCGGCACGAGCTTAACTGGCAGCGGACGAAGGGCTTTCTTGCGGCTGCCAGTGTGCTGCTTGCGGTGGTCGAAGCGGCCGTGACGGCGCTCTTCCGGCGTTGAGCGTACTTTCGTATAATCGCACTATGAGTGAACAACCATTAGTTGGCGTGGTGATGGGCAGCAAGAGCGATTATGATGTGCTGCTGCCGGCTATCGAGATTCTGCGCGCGCTGGAGATTGCTTGCGAGGCGCGGGTGTTGAGCGCGCATCGCACGCCGGACCAGCTCTTTGAGTATGTGGCGGGGGCGCGTGGGCGCGGGCTGCGGGTGCTGATCGCCGGAGCGGGCGGCGCGGCTCATTTGGCCGGCGTGATGGCCGCCAAGACGCTGCTGCCGGTGCTGGCGGTGCCGATTGCGGCGACGCCGCTCAACGGGCTGGACTCGCTGCTCTCGATGGTGCAGATGCCCAAAGGGATTCCGGTAGCCACCCTGGCTATCGGCAAGCCGGGAGCGGCCAACGCGGCGTTGTTCGCGGCGGAGATTCTGGCATTGAACGACGCGGCGCTCTATGAGCGGCTCACCCTCTGGCGCGCGGCGCGGGCGCAGGAAGTGCTGGACGCGAAGCTGCCGGAGTAGGTGGCATTCGATGGGAGCGGAGGATTCGTCCCAGCTCCCAAAGGCGGCAGATAGGGCAACCACCCACCCGCTCATCGCGATAAGACCGCGATGAACGGGGCACAGCTTCTCATAGCTCAAGGTGATTCTTCAGCGCTGATGGGAGGGCCACCTGCCAGTCAGTGATTAGAAATGACTGAAAACATAAACCGCTGGGTTAAAGCCCACTTTCGTTTTGCGGCATTTGCGGCACGGCTGAAGCCGTGCCCTTTCAAAACATCGACTAAAAGATAAATTCCAGAAGCAGCTTACTCGGGGTTCTTCTCCCAGCGCTTGGGGCGGCGGTTTTGCTGCAAGATTTTTTTGCGCAGGCGGAGGGATTTGGGAGTTACTTCGACCATCTCATCCTCTGCGATGAACTCGATGGCCTGCTCCAAATTCAGAGCCTTTACAGGCACCAGACGCACGGCCTCATCGGCGTTGGAGGCGCGCATATTGGTCATATGCTTTTCGCGCACCACGTTCACGTCGAGGTCGTTGTCGCGCGAGTGCTCGCCGACGATCATCCCCTCATATACTTCGACGCCCGCTCCCACAAACAACATTCCGCGCTCCTGCAATCCGTTGAGCGAGTAAGTCGTGGTCATCCCCTGGCGGTCGGAGATCAAGGCGCCGGTGGGCCGCTGGGGAATCTCTCCCTGGTAGGGGATGTAGACGTCAAAGAGGGCGTTCATGACAATGGTGCCGCGGGTCTCAGTGAGCATCTCACTGCGCAGGCCGATGATGCCGCGGCTGGGCACGCGAAACTCCATGCGCACACGGCCTGAGCCGTGATTGTGCATCCTGGTCATCTCGCCCTTGCGTGGCCCGAGCTTCTCGATCACCGTGCCAGTGTAGGCCTCGGGGACATCAATGGTGAGGTGCTCGACCGGCTCCATGCGCGTGCCGTCCACCGTCTTGGTGACGATCTCCGGACGTCCGGCGGAAAGCTCGAAGCCCTCGCGGCGCATCATTTCAATCAGAATCGCCAACTGCAATTCGCCGCGACCCAGCACCTTGAAGGTGTCGGGCGAGCCGGTATCTTCAACGCGGATGGAAACATTGGTCAGCAGCTCCTTTTCCAGGCGTTCGCGCAGGTTGCGGCTGGTGACGTATTGGCCTTCGCGCCCGGCAAAGGGCGAGTTATTTACGCTGAACTGAATGGCAATGGTCGGCTCATCGATGACGATGAGCGGCAGCGGCGCGGGGTTTTCGACACTGGTGATGGTCTCGCCGATGGTGATGCCCTCGACGCCTGCGACGGCCACAATGTCGCCCATCGTGGTCTCGGTGATCTCAGTGCGCTTGAGGCCGCTGAAGGTGAATAATTTGGTGATGCGCGTTTTCATCAGGCTGCCGTCGCGCTTGGAGATGGTTACATCGTCGCCCGCGTGCAGCGTTCCCTGGAAGACGCGACAGACGGCAATGCGGCCGAAGTAATCAGAGTAATCGAGATTGGTGACGAGAATCTGCAACGTGCCTTCGGCGTCGCCGGTGGCGGGGGGAATGGTGGAGACGATGGACTCGAAGAGGGGCTGCAAATTTACGCCAGGGACTGCCGGATCGAGACTGGCGGTGCCCGCCTTGGCCACCGCATAGAGTACCGGAAAATCCAGTTGCGATTCGTCCGCGTCGAGGTCGATGAAAAGGTCGTAAATTTCGTTCAGGACCTCTTGCGGCCGCGCATCGGGACGGTCAATTTTGTTGATGACGACGATGGGTTTGAGCTTGGCTTCGAGGGCTTTGGCGAGCACGTAGCGGGTTTGCGGCAGCGGCCCCTCGGCGGCGTCGACGAGCAGCATTACGCCATCGACCATCTTGAGCGCGCGCTCCACTTCACCGCCAAAATCGGCGTGGCCGGGGGTATCGACGATGTTGATTTTGCCGCCCTCGAAGACGATGGCCGTGTTCTTGGCCAGGATGGTGATGCCGCGCTCCCGCTCAAGTTCGTTGGAGTCCATCACTCGCTCGGCCACCTGCTCATTGGCGCGGAATGTTCCCGACTGCCGCAGCATCGCATCTACGAGGGTTGTCTTGCCGTGGTCAACATGGGCGATGATGGCGATATTGCGTATCGTCTGAGTCACAGGGCGGTTTTCCTTTTCTTCGAGCGAACAAAGTCAATGTGCCGTTGCCGGGGTATTCGAGGCGCATTTTCTTGAGGAAAAGCCACTTTGGGGGCTTGCCTCCGGGCAGAGCAACACTGGATTCGCTATAGTCTTGGCCACTCGGGGCCATGGGGTTGGGAACAAAAAAGCAGTTCACCGCACACAGCGGCTTCTTTCATTCTAACAGAGAAGGTTTTGGACCGATCAACCCGCCCTGCGCCGCCAGAGATCGAGCGGGTTTGCGAGTATGATGGATTTGCCTTGCCTATGAATCGTCGAGCAAAGTCGCGCCCAACCAAAACGCGCGCGCAACGGCTGATCGTGGCCGGCGCGGTCGCGCTGACCGTTCTGCTTCTGTTGCTGCGGATGCTGGTTTTTGTCTTCGGCCATGGGCGGCACAGATGATCGGCTGCTACGGTCCCAGATACAGCTCGACGTCGGGCGGCGAGAAGTTGAGCTGATGCGTTTTGGGATCCCAGTCGATGTTGAGCGCCTTGCTTTTGCGTTCGTTGATCAGCACGGCCATCAGCAGCACATTTCCATACATACGCACGGCCACAATCTTGTGGCTGCGAATTGCACCATACTCGTTGTCCGGGCTGGACGCGCTCCAATCCTGCTGAAAGCGGTCAAAGGAATAAGCGGTAAACCTGGACGGATGCTGCTGCCAGTCCTTGTCATTGAGCCAGAGGCCGTAGGCCGTGGGCAGATCGTTCTTTTCCACCGCCGTGAGGAAGTGGTTCACCGCCAGCCTTCCCCTCAGGTGGTTGTTCCAGTTCCAAGGCCAATCCACCGGATGGCCGGCCACCAGCCACCAGCCTACAAACAACACAAACAGCAGCCCCGCCGCGCTGTAAAGCAAGCCACGGCGACGACGATCACGGACTTCGTCAAAAACTGGAGCGTCGAGCAGGGTCATGGAGTTCCTCACAGTGTACAGTGGACAGTGAACAGAAACCGAAGCAGCCAAATTTATTATCGCGCAGCACTCTCTCTATAGACACCGGGGGCTGGCGAAAAGTTCCCGATTGGCAAAAACTGGAAACTGGCCACCGTTCACTGCTCTCTGCTGTATACCGTCCGGCTTTTTTCAGCGTGGCGCTCAAGAGCCAGCTCAATCAGCCGGGTAATCAGTTCCTTGTAGCCGAGGCCGGAGGCCTGCCACAGCTTGGGATACATACTGATGCTGGTGAATCCGGGCATGGTGTTCACTTCGTTCAGGTAGATGCGGCGCTTGCCGTCGGGCTCCATCAGGAAGTCGACCCGCGCGAGACCTGCCAGGTCGCAGGCGCAGAAGGCGGCGACGGCCATCTGCTGAATCTGCTTGCTCTCGGCCTTGGTCAGTTTGGCAGGAATCACTGGCACCGAGCCGGCGGAGAGATATTTGTCTTCGTAGTCGTAGAATTCCTTGCCGGGAATGATCTCACCTACCACGCTGGCCTGGGGCGCGTCATTGCCGAGGACGGCAACCTCGAACTCGCGGGCCTTGGATTTTTTTCCGCCCACGCCCTGCTCAACCACTATCTTGCGGTCGTACCGGGCAGCCTCAGTGAGCGCCGGCCCTAGTTCGGCGCGATTGTGGGCCTTGCTGATGCCCACCGAAGAGCCGAGATTCGCGGGCTTCACAAAGACCGGATACTTGAGCGCCGCTTCGACCTGGGCGATGGATTTTTTGGGCGCGCGTTCCCACTCTGAGCGCAGCAGCGTCACGTGCCGAACGATGGGCAGTTTGGCATTGGCGAAGAGGCGCTTCATCACATCCTTATCCATGCCCGCCGACGAGCCGAGCACACCTGAGCCGACGTAAGCGATTCCCGCCAGCTCGAAGAGTCCCTGGATCGTTCCATCCTCGCCAAAGGTTCCGTGCAATACGGGAAAGACCACGTCGAGGCCAGACAGAGCCACGCTGCTATCCAGCGCCGGCAAGGTTGACGCCACAGAGCCTTGCAGCAACCCTTGCGCCGCGTCGACCGTCAGCCATTGCCCAGCCTTGTTGATGCCGATGGGCACCATATCAAATTTGCGGCGATCAATTGCCTTCAAAATCGAAGCGGCCGAGAGCAGGGAGACCTCATGCTCGCCGCTTCGCCCGCCAAAGAGAATTCCAACACGCAGTTTTTTTGTCATCTTGATACTATTGTCGCTCAATTGCACGGTGACTGAAAACATTGGAGGGTGTGCAAACAATCTTATCAATAAGTCATATAATCGATACGCTCGATTGAAACTTGGGCCGGAGTGGCCAGATTTTGCCTTTTGCTTCAGTGAAGACGGATTTGCCCATGGATGGGATTGCCGAAGAATGAGTTTTTCTTAATCCACTTGATCGTTTATTGGTGATGATTCTCCGCTTCCCTTCCCTGTTGATGTAATTGGATTCTCTCGCCTCGCCGATAATGGTTTCAGGAGCTGAGCTATGCAATGCGGCGCAGACCGGACTAGTTCGATGAAGAGCGTGATTCTCGCATCTGCGATCCTATGCGTTGCGCTGATGCCCGGATATGCCTCTGTTGCCTGGGCTGCGGAAGCCAGAACCGCGGCGCCGCACGGCACTCTCACGACAATCCGCGCCATTCAGGCCCTTACTAGAGCCGAGGCCGATGAGAAGTTGCCGGTCGCCGTTGAAGCCACGGTGAACTTCTTCAGCCAGGGTGCATTATTCGTTCAGGATGGAGGCCGTGCCCTCTTTGTTGGCGATATTCCGGAGAATAATACTCTCGGGCTGCTTCCCGGCGACCGCATTCTCATTGAAGGAAATACTGAGCTCAGCTTTCGCACCAATATCAGCTATCGAAAAATTACCTTTCTTCACCACGGCTACCCGCCCAAGCCCGTGCCGGCGGAGTTCGATGGGCTGATGAAGGCCAACTACGACTGCAAACGGGTCACCGTGCATGGAGTGATCAGAAGCATTTCATCCGGGTCGTCCAAGAACCTCACCACATCCTGGGCGAAGCTGCTCATCGATGGGGGGTACATCGATCTGTCCTTGTACGGCAGCTCGAGCACACTCAAGAATCTGGTGGATTCCGAAGTCGATGTGACCGGGGTTGTCTCGGGAGAGTACAGCACATATCACATTGGGCGCAGTGAGATGAGCCTGACGGGAATCATGATCTTTGTCCTCTCGGCTAACGACGTGAAGGTTGTGAAACGCCCCGCGGTCAGCCCCTGGACGCTGCCTTATACACCCTTCAGCGATGTCCTTACCGGATACCACGTCAACAATCTTTCGCAGAGAATCCACGTTCGCGGCATCATCACCTACTATCAGCCCGGTTCGGCCCTGGTTCTGCAAAGCGGCAACCGGAGCCTGATGGTAAAGACTCCGCACGATGCTCCATTGCAGATCGGCGACGAGGCCGAGGCAACCGGCATTCCCGATGTCTATGATGGCTTTTGGACGCTGGCCGAGAGCGAAATTCAGGATATTCATCTTTCGTCGAATATCAAGCCTCAACCGGCCACCTGGGCGGAGATCGTCTCAAAAAAGTATGAAACCGATCTCGTCTCAATCGAAGGCCAGGTCATCATGGCCATCCGCGAGGCCTCGCAAGACCAATATGTTCTGATCTCGGATGGAAACGTCTTCTCCGCCAATTTTCGCCACCCTGACGAATTCAGAGGCCTTGCTCTTCCTCCCATGAAGCGGGTTCCGCTGGGTTCCAAGGTGCGCATTACCGGCGTCTGCCTGCCGGAAAGCTCCAATCCCTTCTCCACCAGCACCTACAGCCTGCTGATGCGCTCGCCCGGCGACATCGAGGTCATCGCCAATCCTTCGTGGCTGAATCTTCGCAACCTGATGATTCTTATCGGGCTGCTTCTGTTGCTGGTGGCCCTTGCGGGAGTGTGGGGCTGGCGTCTGGAGCGCAAGGTGCGCCATCAAAACTCGGCAGCGGCGCTTTTGGAGCGCAAGCGCAGCC
>Ga0181519_10000137_pt1 | contig 64443 bp, 60 predicted proteins | sample PEATcosm2014_Bin_26_FD_121102 | JGI IMG/M metagenome (GOLD analysis project Ga0181519, IMG submission 121102) | Peatland microbial communities from MTU Mesocosm Facility, Houghton, MI, USA - PEATcosm2014_Bin02_10_metaG | ecosystem: Environmental > Terrestrial > Soil > Wetlands > Peat | place...
CGCCATCCTGTTCAGCCTAGGATTACGCGGGTCGCGGCCGGTGCCGCCGTGCGAGGGGGGCGAGGATGTCAGTACCCGCCGAGCTGTTGGATCCGGCCCAGTCGATCGACTGGCGCGGCGTGCTCAAGACCGTCTTCGAATCCCGCGCCCTCGATGAACTCGAGGAAGCCGAGCTCGTGCCGGCCCGCGAGGTGCTCTACCAGTTCAGTGCACGCGGTCACGACCTCACCCAGGTACTGCTCGCACGCCAGCTGACCGGCCTGCGCGACGGCGTCGGCGCCTACTACCGCTCGCGGCCGCTCGCACTCGGCCTCGGGCTGGATCTCGAGGAAGCGCTGTCCTCGACCATGATGCGCATCGGCAGCATGAGCGACGGACGCGACATCGGCGTCGTCTTCAACATGCCGCGCCACGACGGTCCCTGCATCCTGCCGGCGTGCGGCGGGGTCGGCGCGCAGTACACGCCGGCGCTTGGCTGGGCCCAGTCGATCCGCTATCACGCCCGGGTGCTCGGCGACGATCGCTTCAACGGCGCGATCGCGGTTGCACACGGCGGCGAGGCGTCCACCGCCACCAACGGGTTCTGGGCTGCGCTCAACGTCGCGACCACGCAGCGCCTGCCGCTCCTGTTCTTCATCGAGGACAACGGCTACGGGATCTCGGTCCGCTCGGACATGCAGACGCCCGGCGGCAACATCGCCGCCAACCTCGCTGCATTCAGGAACCTCGTCGTGCTCGACGGCGACAGTGCGGAGCCGCTGGCGGCCGCGGCGCTGATCGGCGATGCGGTCGCGCGCACGCGCGCGGGCGAGGGCCCTGTGCTGCTGCGGGTGCGCGTGCCGCGCCTCGCCGGGCATTCCGGGCAGGATTCGCAGGCCTACAAGTCGCCCGAAGAGCTCGCCGCCGAGCGCGCCCGCGACCCGCTGCTCCGCCTGCGCGCCTGCCTGGTGCCACGCGCGCTGCGCACCGACGAGTGGAGCGCGCTCGAGGCCGCCGGCCGCGCCGCGGTGCGCAGCGTCCTCGAGCGCGTGCGCCGCCGGCCGGGTGCCGATCCCGCGACCACGACGCGCTTCGTCTACTCCGAGTCAGACAGCCGCGGCCGGCTCGACGTGCAGCTGCAGGGCGGGCTGCTGGCCGACGGCATCCGCCTGCCGGCCGGCAGCGAGGTGCCGCACGCGGACGGGGCACGCATCAACATGGTCGCCGCGATCCGCCGCACGCTCGAGCGCGAGCTCACGATCAATCCGCGCATGCTCGTGTTCGGCGAGGACGTCGGGCGCAAGGGCGGCGTGCACGCCGCGACGCAGGGGCTGCAGGAGAAGTTCGGCGCCGAGCGTGTCTTTGATACGAGCCTGTCCGAGGAGGGCATCATCGGACGGGCGGTCGGGATGGCGCTCGCCGGGCTCCTGCCAGTACCCGAAATCCAGTTCCGCAAGTACGCCGACCCCGCCGCGGAGCAGCTCAACGACCTCGGCACGATGCGCTGGCGCACGGCGAACCGCTGCGCCGCGCCCATGGTGGTGCGCATGCCGGGCGGCTTCTTCAAGTGCGGCGATCCCTGGCACAGCCAGTCGAACGAGGTCCAGTTCGTGCACGCGGTCGGCTGGCGCGTCGCCATGCCCTCGAACGCGGAGGACGCCGTCGGCCTGCTGCGCGCGGCGTTGCGTGGCAACGATCCGACGATCTTCTTCGAGCATCGCGCGATGCTGGATGCGGCCTGGGCACGGCGCGCCTACCCGGGAGACAACTACGTCGTGCCTTTCGGCCGAGCGCGGTCGGTGCGCGATGGCGACGCCGCAACGATCGTCACCTGGGGTGCAATGGTCGAACGCTGCGAACAGGCGGTCGATGCCACCGGCATAGCGGCCCACGTCCTCGACCTGCGCACGCTCGCGCCGTGGGACCGCGAGGCAGTGCTCGCTTCGGTACGCCGCTCGCGCCGCTGCCTGATCGTCCACGAGGATGGCCAGACGGCCGGCTTCGGCGCTGAGATCGCCGCGGTGCTCGCCAAGGAGGCATTTTTCGACCTCGATGCGCCGATCGAACGCCTCGCGATGCCCGACGTACCGAGTCCCCACAGCCCGGCGCTGCTCGAGGCGGTGCTGCCGAGTGCCGCGCGCATCGGCCAGGTACTCCGCTCGCTGGTCGCAGTCTGATCCATGAACACGACCATCGACATCGTCCTGCCGAGCGAGTCGTTCGAGGGTACCCGGTCACAGTTGCTCCGCTGGCTCAAGACGGCCGGCCAGGCGGTCAAGGCGGGCGAGCCACTCGTCGAGATCGAGACTGACAAGGTCACGATGGAACTGCCGGCACCCGCATCGGGCGTGTTGTGCGAGTACCTGAAGCGCGAGCACGACGAGCTCGCCGTCGGCGACATCCTCGGCCGGATCGACGTCGGGGCTCGCACGCGCGCGGGACAAGCGGTGCCGGCCAGCGCCGGGCCACCGGCCGCAGCGCCGAGCGCGCCAGCGCCAGCGCCGCGCCAGTCGGGCATCGCTGCGGACGCTGCTGGGCTACCAGGCGGGGGCAGCGCCGCGCACACGGTCGCGCCGACGGCAGCCGAGGGCGCGGCGGGGCCGGAGCAGCCCGCAGCGAGCAGCGTCGCGATGGTCGCCGTCGCGGCGCCGCCGCTCAGCGCTGCCGTGCGCCGGCTCCTCGCGCAGCACGATCTGTCCGCCGCCCAGGTGCGCGGCAGCGGCGCCGAAGGCCGGATCACGGTCGAGGACGTGCTGCGTCAGGTCGCGTCGCGCCGCGAGTCATCCAGGGCCGGTGACGCTTCGGCCACAAGCCCGACGGTGCAGCGCGTGGCCCATTCGGCGTTTCGCCGGCGCACCGCCGCACACATGGTCGAGAGCCTCCTCTATACCGCGCCACACGTGACGACAGTGTTCGAGGCCGATCTCGGTGCGGTGCTCGCCCACCGTGCGGCGCACCGCGCCGCGTTCGAGGCGGCCGGCGCGCCGCTGACGCTGACTGCGTATTTCCTCAAGGCCTGCGTCGCCGCGATCCGCGCGGTGCCGGAGGCGAATGCGCGCTGGACGGACGAGGCGCTCGAGCTCTACGAGCGCATCGACATCGGTGTCGGGACGGCGGTCGAGGGTCGCGGACTCATCGTTCCCGTGATCCGCGACGTCGCGACGCTCGATCTGGCCGCCGTCGCGGCGGCACTCGCCGACGTTGCGGGCCGCGCGCGCACCGATCGGCTGACGCCAGCGGACGTGCGCGGCGGCACATTCACCATTTCGAATCACGGCGTGAGCGGCAGCCTGCTCGCCGCGCCGATCATCATCAACCAGCCGCAGTCCGCGATACTCGGGATCGGCAAGCTAGAGAAACGGGCGGTCGTGGTGGAGCGCGACGGCGCCGATCACATCGTTGTCCGGCCGCGCTGCTACGTGACGCTGACGCTCGATCACCGCGTCATGGACGGTCACCAGGCGAATCGCTTCCTCGCGACGTGGGTGAATGCGATCGAGAGCTGGCCCGCCTGACCCGACGGTCAGCGCCCGAGGCCGCCGAAGCGCTGCGCCCAGGCCGCATCCGCCGGGGGCAGCGGCCCGTCTAGGGTCGTGGCTGATTCAGACAGGTGGGCCTCGGCCGTGCTTGCGATGCGCGAGTAGATCGCGACGCACAGCCGGTACGCGTCCGTACCGACCCAGTCAGCGGGCAGCAGCGCCGCCGGGAGCAGCGGGTCGCGCAGGTGGATGCGCCGGTACTCGTGGATCAGGAACGTGCGAATGATGAATGCCGGCAGGGGCGCGGCACGCTCGTGCTCCCCGAGCGCGGCAAGTACCGGGCGGAACTGCGCGACGAAGCGGCGGTAGCGTGCGGCGATCTCGCCGAGATCCCAGCCCTGCGTCACGAGCAGTCGCTGGGACTCCGCTGAGCCGCCAGTCGCACTGAGTACGATCGCATCGCGCAGCTCCGCTGCGTGACCGACGAGTCGCGGCACCTCTCCCGGCGGCAGGGTCGGATGCACGAATACGCCAGGGGTCGGTTCGCCAAATCCTGCCCAGCCGAGCATCTCGCGCGCGGCCTCGCGTGCGTGCCGGCCGTTCGGGACCATCACGAGCGTCCAGGTACCGGGCCAGGGCTGGCCCGGTACACCATAGATTTGTTGCGTTGCGGCATCGAATCGCTCGCGGCCCTCGCGTGACAGGGCGTACTCGCTCAGGCGTCCGAGCCGGCGGCTCTCGAGCCAGCCGTCGTCGGCCAGGCGTGCCATCGAAGTACGCACCAGGCGTTCATTGAGGCCGAGCGGGGCCGCGAGCCCGATGAGGCTGCCGAGCGTGATCCTGCCGCCGCGCGGCGCGATCGCATCGCCGAACAGCGTCACGAGGAGCGAGCCGCCGCGGAGCGGGCGCTGGCGGCGGTAGCGGCTGACGAGTTGCGCCGCGGCGGAGGAGACTCGTTCGACCATCGGCGAGAGTCTAGCGCAGGAATGACGTAACACAGAACGTATTGCGAATCATTTATTTCTGTGTCACAGTTTCCGACACGCTCTCACGGAGTGCGACATGTACACCCAGGGACTTGACGCCCCCGGCGACCGACCGGTCGCCCCTGTGCCCGCCGACGATGCGGCCCACGAGGCGCGTTTTCAGGCGCGCGTCGATGCCGAGGAGAAGATAGAGCCCAAGGACTGGATGCCGGAGGGCTACCGCCAGACGCTGGTGCGGCAGATTTCGCAGCACGCCCACTCGGAGATCGTCGGCATGCTGCCCGAGGGCAACTGGATCACCCGGGCCCCGACGCTGCTCAGAAAATCGATCCTGATCGCCAAGGTGCAGGACGAGGGCGGCCACGGTGCCTACCTCTACAGCGCCGCCGAGACGCTCGGTGTGTCGCGCGAGCAGCTGATCGACCAGCTGCTCTCGGGCAAGGCGAAGTACTCCACGATCTTCAACTACCCGACCCCGACCTGGGCCGACGTTGGCGCAATCGGCTGGCTGGTGGATGGCGCTGCGATCATGAACCAGATCCCGCTGTGCCGCTGCTCGTATGGACCGTACGCGCGGGCGATGGTCCGCGTGTGCAAGGAGGAGAGCTTCCACCAGCGGCAGGGCTACGAGATCATGCTGCGCCTCGCGAAGGGCACGCCCGCGCAGCGGCAGATGGCGCAGGACGCGCTGAACCGCTGGTGGTGGCCGTCGCTGATGATGTTCGGGCCGTCCGACACCGACTCCAAGCACAGCGCGCAGTCGATGCAGTGGAAGATCAAACGCTTCTCGAACGACGAGCTGCGTCAGAAATTCGTCGACTTCACGGTTCCGCAGGCTGACTTCCTCGGTATCCGGGTACCGGATCCGGAACTGCGCTGGGACGCCGAGGCCGGCTGCTACCGGTTCGGCGCCATCGACTGGAGCGAGTTCAACGAAGTGCTGCGGGGCCACGGTCCGTGCAACCGCGAGCGGCTCGAGGAGCGACGCCAGGCGCACGCCGAGGGTGCCTGGGTGCGCGAGGCGGCGGTCGCCTACGCCGAGAAGGTCCGCGAGCGCAGCGCCGGCAAGGCTGCCTGAACGCACACATATATTAGGAGGGTGCCGCCCGATGTCCGCCTCGCAGAACTGGCCTTTGTACGAGATCTTCATCCGCGCCCGCGGTGGCCTCGACCACAAGCACGTCGGCAGCCTGCACGCCGTCGATGCGCGCATGGCGCTCGAGCACGCGCGTGACGTCTACACGCGGCGCCAGGAGGGCGTCAGTATCTGGGCGGTGCGCTCGACCGACATCCACGCCTCCGATCCGGGCGAGTCGGATTCACTGTTCGAGCCGGCGCGCGACAAGGTCTACCGCCATCCGACCTTCTACGACATTCCCGATGCGGTGAAGACCCTGTGAACGCGGCGACGACGAGTGCCGGGCCGGTCACCGCGGCGGTCCGCAAGGACTACGTGCTGCAGCTCGCCGACACGAGCCTGATCCTCGGCCAGCGGCTCGGCGAATGGGTGGGCCACGCGCCGGCCATCGAGGAAGACCTCGGCCTTGCCAACACGGCGCTCGACCTCGTAGGCCAGGCGCGCATGCTGCTCACGTATGCGGGCGAGCTCGAGGGCGAGGGGCGCGACGAGGACCAGCTCGCGTTCCTGCGCGAAGAACGCGACTTCCGCAACCTCGCCCTGGTCGAGCAGCCGAACCGCGACTTCGGACACACGATCGTGCGGCAGGTCCTCGTCGACGCCTACCAGCTCGAACTCTACGAACGCCTGCAGCATTCGACCGACGCGCGCCTCGCGGCGATTGCCGCCAAGGCACTCAAGGAGACCCGCTACCACCTGCGCTACAGCGGCAGCTGGCTCGTGCGGCTCGGCGATGGCACGGCGGAGAGCCACGCACGCGTCCAGGACGCGCTCGAGCGCCTGTGGCCGTTTACCCGCGAGCTGTTCGAGGAGCTGGAGGCCGATCGCGCGCTCAGCGCGGCGGGAATCGCCCCGGAGCTCGCGGTGGTCGCGGTGGCCTGGCGCGCGCGGCTCGACCCCCTGTTCGCCGAGGCGACCCTCAACCGGCCCAAGGACGCGCCGTTCCGCTGGTTCGGGCGGCGCGGCGTGCACAGCGAGCACCTCGGCTACATTCTCGCCGACATGCAGTACATGCAGCGCACCCATCCGGGCGCGCAATGGTAAGCACCGGCCTCGCGCAGCCGGTGCCGCCCGCTTCGGCGCCGGAGGCGCGGGCGTGGCAGGTGCTGGCCGAGGTCCAGGACCCGGAGATTCCGGTGATCAGCGTCGTCGACCTTGGGGTCATCCGCCACGTGCGCGCCGACGCCGGCGGCGCGCTCGAGGTCGGGCTGGCGCCCACCTACTCGGGCTGCCCGGCGACGGCGGTGATCCAGCAGAGCGTCGTCGCCGCGCTGCAGGCGGCGGGCTTCGAACACGTCACCGTCGTCGAGGTGCTTGCGCCACCCTGGACCAGCGACTGGTTGAGCGCCGAGGGCCGCCGCAAGCTCGAGCACTACGGCATTGCGCCGCCGGCCGAGGCCGTCGCCTCGCCACGCGAGCTGTGGCGCGCGGCGCCGGTGGTCGCGTGCCCGCGCTGCGCCTCGCGCGACACCACCGAGACGAGCCGCTTCGGCTCGACGCCGTGCAAGGCACTACATCGCTGCAATATCTGCCTCGAGCCGTTCGAGTATTTCAAATGCATCTGACGTTCCACCCGCTCACAATCATTGGCCGCGAGGCGGTAGCCGAGGATGCCGTGTGCCTGCGGCTCGCGGTGCCGCCGGCGCTGCGCGAGGATTACCGCTTCGAGCCCGGCCAGCACATCGCCGTGCGCGTCGAGCTCGGCGGGCGCGAGCAGCGACGAACCTACTCGATCGTCAATAGCGTCCCGGGTGCCGAGATCCGCCTCGGCATCCGCGTGCAGGGCCCCGGTGGCGTGTCGCACTACCTCGCGCGCGAGGCGCGCGTCGGCGACAGCCTCGAGGCGCTCAGCCCGACCGGCCGCTTCGTACACACGCCGCTGCCGGCCGCCGCGCGCTCCTACCTCGCGTTCGCCGCCGGCAGCGGCATCACGCCGGTGCTGTCGATCGCGAGCGCGGTGCTCGAGCAGGAACCGGAAAGCCGCATCACGCTGATCTACGGCAATCGCACCATCGCGCGCACGATGTTCCTCGAGGAGCTGCTTGCGCTCAAGAACCGCTACCTCGCCCGCTTCTCGATCCACTTCGTGATGAGCCGCGAGCCACAGGACGTCGCGCTGCTCAACGGGCGCCTCGATGCCGCCAAGGTGCGGGAGCTCGCCGCGGTCCTGTTCGAAGCCCGGCACGTTGACGAGGTGTTCGTCTGCGGCCCCGGTGATATGGTCACGGCGACGCGCGAGCTGCTGCGGGAGCTCGGCATGCAGGCGCCGGTGCACGTCGAGCGCTTCGCCGCCGGCATCGCCGCCAGGGTGCCCGCGGCCGAAGCGTCCGAGCGCCCGCGGGCGCCGGACGGCGACGCGACGCTGGTGACGGTGGTGCAGGACGGGCGACGCCGGACCTTCGACATGCTCGCGAGCGACGCGTCGGTGCTCGACGCCGCCGGGCGCGCCGGGTTAGACCTGCCGTTCTCGTGCCGCGCCGGCGTCTGCTCGACCTGCCGCGCGAAGGTGGTGCGCGGCGCGGTGACCATGGCGCACAACGTCGCGCTCGAGGACTGGGAGCTGGCGGCCGGGTACGTGCTCTGCTGCCAGTCGCGCCCGACGACGCGCGAGCTCGAACTCAGCTACGACGAGAAATAGTACGGCGGATGGCGCAGGGGGCAGGTGTGGCGTACGAGACCATTCTTTACAGCGTCGTCGACGGCGTCGGCCGGATCACGCTTAACCGCCCGGAGCGACTGAACGCGTTCACGGTCGCGATGCACACGGAGCTGCGCGCGGCGCTCGCGCGCCTCGTGACCGATGGTGCACGGGTGCTGATACTGAGCGGCGCCGGCCGTGGCTTCTGCGCCGGCCAGGACCTCGGCGACCGCGCGGTCGCGCCATCCGGGGCACGCCCCGATCTCGGCGAATCGATCGAGAAGTACTACAAGCCGCTGCTCCTGGCGATCACCGACCTGCCGGTGCCGGTGATTGGTGCCATCAACGGCGTCGCTGCGGGCGCCGGGGCGAATCTCGCCCTCGCCTGTGACATCGTCGTCGCCGCGCGTTCGGCGTCCTTCATCCAGTCCTTCGCGAAGCTCGGCCTCGTGCCGGATGCGGGCGGCACCTGGACCCTGCCGAGGCTCGCCGGCACCGCCCGCGCACTCGGACTCGCACTGCTCGCCGACAAGCTGCCAGCCGAACAGGCGGCGGCGTGGGGCATCATCTGGCGCTGCGTCGACGACGCGGAACTACCGGCTGCGGTCGATGCGCTGGCAGCGCAGCTCGCGGCCGCGCCGACCCGTGCGCTGGTTCGCACGCGGCAGGCGATTCGCTCGGCCTGGACCCGCTCGTTCAGCGAGGCCCTCGACGTCGAGCGCGATCTGCAGCGCGAGCTCGGGTTCTCGGACGATTTCGCCGAAGGGGTGGCCGCGTTCACGGAGAAGCGCGCGCCGCGCTTCGCCGGCAAGTAGCGGCTCCGCGGCCGGCGGAACAGGGGGGCAGGTGACACAGACGACCCAGCATGCGGCGGAGACGGCAGCACGCAGCCTGTACGCCACCGACCTCGCCTCGCAGAGCCTCGGCATGCAGATCATCGAGGTCGGTCCGGGCACGGCGGTTATGACCATGACCGTGCGGGATACGATGACCAACGGCCACGGCATCTGCCACGGCGGCTACATCTTCCTGCTGGCCGACAGCGCCTTTGCGTTCGCATGCAACAGCCACGGGCCCGCAACGGTCGCCGCCGGTGCCACGATCGACTTCCTCGCGCCAGCCAGGATCGGCGATGTCCTCACTGCGACTGCGCGCGAGGAGTGGCTCGGTGGCCGGACCGGGATCTACGACATCGTCGTGACGCGCGCCGACGCGACCGTCATCGCCCACTTCCGCGGTCGCTCGCACCGCCTGGCGCGCGCACCCGATCCCGCTCCCTGAGGAACCCCTGATGCATTCCGCCTTCATCTGCGACGCGATCCGCACGCCCATCGGGCGGTACGGCGGGGCGCTGTCGGGAGTACGCCCGGACGATCTCGCCGCCATTCCGCTGCGCGCCCTCCTGTCGCGCAACCCGGGTCTCGATCCGGCAGCGCTCGGCGACGTGATCCTCGGCTGCGCGAACCAGGCCGGCGAGGACAACCGCAACGTCGCGCGCATGGCGCTGCTGCTCGCCGGCTACCCGGAGAGTGTGTCCGGTGCGACGCTGAACCGCCTGTGCGGGTCCGGGCTCGACGCCATCGCGAGTGCCGCGCGGATGATCCAGAGCGGCGAAGCCGAGGTGGTGATCGCCGGCGGCGTCGAGAGCATGAGCCGCGCGCCGTACGTCGTCGGCAAGTCGACGAGTGCGTTCGCACGCGACGTGGCGATGTTCGACACGACCATCGGCTGGCGCTTCGTGAATCCGCTGCTCAAGAAACAGTATGGCGTCGACTCGATGCCGGAGACGGCCGAGAACGTCGCGGCGCAATTCGGCGTCAGCCGCATCGACCAGGACCGCTTTGCGCTGCGGAGCCAGGAGCGGGCGCTCGCCGCGCAGGCAAATGGCGTGCTGGCCGAGGAGATCGTGCCGGTGACGATACCCGGGCGCAAGGGGGAGTCGCAGACGGTCGAGCGCGACGAGCATCCGCGGGCCACGAGCCTCGAGGCGCTCGCGAAGCTCGGCACGCCATTCCGTGACGGCGGCAGCGTCACGGCCGGCAATGCCTCGGGCGTCAACGACGGCGCGGCGGCGGTGATTCTCGCGAGCGAGGCGGCGGCACAGCGCTACGGCCTTACGCCGCGGGTCCGGGTCGTGGGTGCGGCGAGCGCAGGCGTCGCGCCGCGCATCATGGGCATGGGCCCCGTGCCGGCGACGCGCAAGCTCCTCGGCCGGCTCGGCTGGTCGCTGGCCTCGATTGACGTGCTCGAGCTCAACGAGGCCTTCGCAGCCCAGGCACTCGCCGTGCTGCGCGAACTCGGGCTCGCCGACGACGCCGCGCACGTCAACCCGAATGGCGGCGCCATCGCGCTTGGCCACCCGCTCGGTGCGAGTGGCGCGCGGCTCGCGATCACCGCGAGCTACCAGCTCGCGCGCGCCGGCGGCCGCCGAGCGCTGTGCACGATGTGCATCGGCGTCGGCCAGGGCATTGCCCTCGCACTAGAGCGCGCCTGAATGGAGTCGCAGCCGTGAGCGCCGCACGCGTCGAACGCACGACCGAGTCGGGCATTGCCGTCATTGCGATCGAGAATCCGCCCGTCAACGCGCTCGCGCAGCCCGTCCGGGCGCGCCTGCTCGAGCACGTGCTTGCCGCCGATGCGGACCCGGGCGTCAGTGCGATCCTGATCTGCGGTGTCGGCAGGTACTTCGTGGCCGGCGCCGACATCCGCGAGTTCGACGCGCCGCCCCTGGCGCCGCTCCTCAACGACGTGCTGCTCAGAATCGAGGCTTGCGGCAAGCCGGTTGTCGCGGCGCTCCATGGCGCTGCGCTCGGCGGCGGGCTCGAGCTCGCGCTCGCCTGCCACTACCGCTGCGGTTCCGCCGGCCTCAGCGTCGGCCTGCCGGAGATCAAGCTCGGCTTACTGCCTGGCTCCGGCGGCACGCAGCGCCTGCCGCGGATCACCGGCGTCAGGCGGGCGCTCGGGATGATTCTGAACGGAACGCCGATCGACGCGGCATCTGCGCTCGAGCTCGGGATCCTCGATCGCCTGCTGGACGGGCCGGATGTCCGCGCCGCCGCGCTTGCCTACACGCGCGAGCTGCTCGCGGCCGGTGCCGCCCCGCGGCGGCTGCGCGAGCAGGGTGTGGCTACCGACCTGCCGGACGCCGCCACCCTTGCCGCCGAGTGCGCCCGTGCGGAGAAGGCGGGCCCGGGACTCCTCGCGCCCGCGTACATCGTCGAGTGCGTGACGGCGGCCGCCGGGCAGCCATTCGACGAGGCGCTCGCGCTGTCGCGCCGGCGCTTCGAGGAGTGCCGCAACTCGCGTGGATCCCAGAGTCTGCGACACCTCTTCTTCGCCGAACGACCGGCGCCGCCGGAGCCGGGTGCCGTGGCCCGTCCGGTCGGCTCGATCGCGGTGATCGGCGCCGGCACGATGGGCTCCGGCATTGCCATCAGCCTCGCGACGGCCGGCTGTCAGGTCACCCTGATCGAGCCGAAGGCCGCGGCGCTGGAGGCGGGGCTTGGTCGCGTGCGTACGACGATCGAGGGATCCGCCGCGAAAGGGCGCATCAGCGCGCCGGACGCCGCGGCGGCGATCGCGCGGGTGCAGGGAGCCGGCGAGCTCGCGGCGGCGGCCACGGCCGATCTCGTCATCGAGGCGGTGTTCGAGAGGATGGGCGTCAAGCAGGAGGTGTTCCGCGCCCTCGACGGCGTCTGCCGTGCCGATGCCGTGCTAGCGACCAATACCTCGACGCTCGACATCGACGAGATCGCCGCGGCCACCAGCCGTCCGGCGTCGGTGGTCGGCATGCACTTCTTCAGTCCCGCGAACATCATGCGGCTGGTCGAGGTCGTTCGCGGGCGCGATACGGCGCCTGCGGTGCTCGCGACGGCCCTCGCCACCACGCGGCGCATGGGCAAGCTCGGCATCGTCGTCGGCAACTGCTTCGGTTTCGTCGGCAATCGAATGCTCTACGCGTACGGCCGCGAGAATCAGCTGCTGTTGCTCGAGGGTGCATCGCCTGCTGCGATCGACGCCGCGCTGCGAGCTTTCGGTATGGCGATGGGACCGAATGCGGTGGGCGATCTGGCCGGGCTCGACATCGGCTACAGCGTGCGGCGCGAACGCCGCGACCGTCCGGACGATCCGCGCTACTACCGTGCGGCGGATCTCCTCGTGGAGGCCGGCCGCCTCGGCCAGAAGACCGGGCGCGGCTATTACCGGTATGAGGCCGGTGCACGCGAGCCGATGGCGGATCCGGAGGTCGAGGCCCTGATCGCGGCCGAGGCCGCACGCCTCGGGATCAAGCGCCGCGCCATCGGTGCCGAAGAGATCACCGGGCGCTGCATCCATGCGCTGATCAACGAAGGTGCCGCGCTCCTCGGCGAAGGCATCGCCCGGAGCGCCGCGGACATCGATGCGATCTGGTGCAACGGCTACGGCTTCCCGCGCTTCCGTGGGGGTCCGATGTTTCACGCCGACAGCCTCGGGCTCGGGCGAGTGCTCGAGCAGATCGAGTCCTACGGCCGGGAATTCGCGCCGCGCGACTGGCAACCGGCGCCGCTGCTCGTGGAGCTGGCCGCGAGCGGCACGACCTTCGCCGAGCGGGACCGGCGGCGGGCGGCCGCGGGCGCGGGCGCGGAGCGACGGCCATGAAACTGCGGAGCTACGTCGCGGGTGGCTGGATCGAAGGCGACGGCGCTGGAGTCGTGCTCAGGGATGCGACCACGGGGGCGCCGGTCGCCGAGGCGACCTCGGCTGGCATCGACTTTGCAGCGGTACTCGGCTATGCCCACCGCGTCGGTGGACCGCCGCTGCGGGCCCTGACCTTCCACGAGCGCGCGGCTCGCCTGAAGGCACTCGGCCGCAAGCTCGGCGAGTTCAAGGACGAATTCTACGCGCTCTCGTACCACACCGGCGCCACCAAGGCCGACTCGTGGATCGACATCGACGGCGGCATCGGCACGATGCTCGTGTTCGCGAGCAAGGGCTCGCGCGAACTCCCCAACAGCCACGTATATGTCGACGGCGGCGTCGAGGCATTGTCGCGCGGCGGGACCTTCGTCGGCCAGCACGTGTGCGTGCCGCTCGAGGGCGCCGCGGTCCACATCAATGCGTTCAACTTCCCCGTCTGGGGCATGCTCGAGAAGCTCGCACCGACGCTGCTGGCCGGTGTGCCGGCGATCGTGAAGCCGGCGACGGCGACCGCCTATCTCACCGAGCGCGTCGTCGCCCGGATCATCGAGTCGGGAATCCTGCCGGAAGGCGCTCTGCAGCTCGTGTGCGGCGGCCTTGGCGACCTGTTCGACCACCTGACCTGCCAGGATGCGGTGTCGTTCACGGGATCGGCCGCGACGGCAGAGCGTCTGCGCACGCACCCGCGCGTCGTCCGCGAGTCGGTCCGGTTCCTCGCCGAGACCGATTCGCTGAATTCCTCGATTCTCGCGCCCGACGTGGCACCCGGCATGCCGGAGTTCGACCTGTACGTGCGCGAGGTCGTTCGCGAAATGACCGCGAAAGCCGGCCAGAAGTGCACGGCCATCCGCAAGGCCCTGGTGCCGCGCGCGCAGCTCGACGCGGTGGTCGATGCGCTCACGACGGCACTCGCGGGCGTCACGATCGGCGATCCGCGGCTCGAGGGAGTCAGGATGGGGCCGCTCGCCAGCGTCGAGCAGCTCGCCGAGGTGCGTGGCCGCATTGGCGAGCTGAGGCGCGAGACGCGGCTTGCCTGCGGCGAGGAGGCCGTGCAGCCGCTGGGTGCGGATGTCGCGGGCGGCGCGTTCATGCGGCCGACGCTGCTCGTCCGCGACGAACCGCGGCGTGCACAGGCGGTGCATGCCGTCGAGGCCTTCGGTCCGGTCGCGACCGTGATGCCGTTTCAGGATGTCGCCGAGGCCATTGCACTTGCCCGCCGTGGCGCCGGGAGCCTGGTGGCGTCCGTGTTCTCGGCCGACGATGCCGTCGCGGCCGAGCTCGTGCTCGGCCTCGCACCGTTCCACGGCCGCATCGTCGTCGTCAACCGCCACTCGGCCAGGGAATCGACCGGGCACGGCTCGCCGCTCGCGCACCTGATCCACGGGGGGCCCGGCCGCGCCGGCGGCGGCGAGGAGATGGGCGGTATCCGCGGTGTACTGCACTACATGCAGCGCGTGGCGGTGCAGGGGACGCCGGACGTCATCGCGGCGGTCAGCCGACGCTGGGTGCGCGGTGGCACGCTGCGTGATCCCGGCCGTCACCCGTTCCGCATCCCGTTCGGCGAGCTGGTGCTCGGCGATACCTATCGCTCGGGTGAGCGCATGGTGACGGTCGACGACATCGAGCGCTTCGCGACGCTCTCGGGCGACACGTTCTATGCGCACATGAGCGAGACCGAGGCAGCGCGCAACCCGCTGTTCGGCGGCCGGGTGGCCCACGGCTACTTCCTGATATCGGCCGCCGCCGGGCTGTTCGTCGATCCCGACTACGGGCCGGTGCTCGGCAACTACGGGCTCGACGGCCTGCGCTTCGTGAAGCCCGTGAAGCCCGGCGATCGCATCAAGGTGCGGCTCACCTGCAAGGAGAAGTCGCTGCGCGCCGACAAGGGCTGGGGCGAGGTTGCGTGGGATACGGAGATCACCAACCAGGACGGCGAGACGGTCGCCTCCTACGACGTGCTCACCATGGTGAGCGTGCACGCCGTGCCGGATGCGGCGGGAACCTGAGCATGACCATCGACCTCGAGCGCTACCAGGCGCAGTTCGCGAGCCTCGCATTCGCCGAGCCCGAGCCGCACATCCTCGAGATCGTGATCGGCAAGGCAGGGCGGCTGAACGCGGCCGACGCCGCCATGCACGGCGACCTCGCGGGCGTGTGGCGCGCCATCGATACCGACGCCGCGATACGCGTGGTGCTGGTGCGGGGCGCGGGCGCGAACTTCTCTGCGGGCGGTGACTTCACGCTGATCGAGCAGATGATCGCCGACGAGGCGACGCTGCTGCGCGTGTGGAAGGAAGCTTCGGACCTCGTCTACAACCTCGTGAACTGCTCGAAGCCGGTGGTATCGGCGATCCGCGGCAGCGCGGTGGGTGCCGGGCTCGCGGTGGCCCTGCTCGCAGACGTGTCGATCGCCGCGCACAACGCCAGGATCCTCGACGGCCACACGCGCCTTGGCGTCGCCGCCGGCGACCACGCGGTCATCATCTGGCCGCTGCTCTGCGGGCTCGCGAAGGCCCGCTACTACCTGCTCACCAACAAGCCACTGAGCGGGATCGAGGCGGAGCGCATCGGCCTCGTCGGCCTCAGCGTCGAGGATGCGGACGTGCACGCGACCGCGCTCGAGGTCTGCCGCGGGCTTGCGCTCGGCAGCGCATCGGCGCTGCGCTTCACGAAACACGCACTCAACAACTGGTTGCGGCTCGCGGGTCCGAGTTTCGATGCGTCGCTCGCGCTCGAGTTCCTGGGCTTCCGGCTGAGCGACGTGTGCGAGGGGCTTGCCTCGGTGCGCGGCAAGCGGCCACCGGACTTCAGGGGGCCGGGACCTGGCTGACGGCGAAACGATCGGGCGACGAAAAGGGGGCGGAATGGCAGCGACAGGCAAGGGGCGGCTCTCGGGCCGGGGGCTCGACGCAATCGAGACGGCGAGTCGCGACGAGCTTGCGGCGCTGCAGCTGCAGCGCCTGCGCTGGTCGGTCAGACACGCGTACCAGAACGTGTCGCACTACCGCAAAGTATTCGACCAGGCCGGTGCGCACCCGGACGATCTGAAGGAACTGTCGCATATCGCGAAGTTTCCGTTCCTGCTGAAGAGCGACCTCCGCGACCACTATCCGTTCGGCCTGTTTGCGGTGCCGCGCGAGCAGCTGGTCCGGATACACGCCTCGAGCGGGACCACCGGCAAGCCGACCGTGGTCGGTTACACGCGCCAGGATATCGACACCTGGGCGGGCCTCGTGGCGCGTTCCATCTTTGCAGCCGGTGGTCGTCCCGGCCACATCGTGCACGTCGCCTACGGCTACGGCTTGTTCACAGGCGGGCTCGGCGCCCACTACGGCGCCGAGCGACTCGGCTGCAGCGTGGTGCCGATCTCCGGCGGGCAGACCGAGAAGCAGGTGCAGCTCATCCTCGACTTCCAGCCGCACGTGATCATGGTGACGCCGTCCTACATGCTGACGATCGCCGAGGAGTTCGAGAAGCAGGGCTTCGATGCCGCCGGCTGCTCGCTCAAGGTTGGCATCTTCGGCGCCGAGCCCTGGACGGCGGGCATGCGCGAGGAGATAGAGCGCCGCATGGGCCTCGACGCGGTCGACATCTACGGGCTGTCCGAGGTGATGGGACCGGGCGTGGCGAGCGAGTGCGTCGAATCGAAGGACGGGCCGGTCCTGTGGGAGGACCATTTCTACCCGGAGATCATCGACCCGGAGACCGGCGCGGTGCTGCCGGACGGAACCGAGGGAGAGCTCGTGCTGACGTCACTGACCAAGGAGGGCCTGCCGGTCATCCGCTACCGCACGCGCGACCGGACATGCCTGCTGCCACCGACCTCGCGCGGCATGCGACGCCTCGGCCGGATCAACGGCCGGACCGATGACATGCTGATCATCCGTGGCGTGAACGTATTCCCGAGTCAGATCGAGGAAATTATCCTCAAGGAACGCACCTTCGCGCCGGTCTACCTCCTCGAGGTGGATCGCGAGGGGCATCTCGACACCCTGACCGTGCATGTCGAGTGGCCGGGCGACGCACCGGCGGGTGCCCCATCCAGGGACGAGGCGGCGCGCCGGCTGACGCACCACGTGAAGTCGTCTATCGGCATCTCGGTCAGGGTGCGGGTAGCCGACCCGCACGCGCTCGACCGCTCGGCGGGCAAGGCCCGTCGCGTGCTCGACCGGCGCAGGCAGGTCTGACTGTGTGTCGTCGCCGCCGGGCCGGACTGCGCGATTTTGATCGCGGCGTGGCGGCTGGCGCCGCCTGGACCCAGGGAAGGCTACGCCAAGCATGCAAATCGCCGGCCGTGCCATTAACATGTTAAACAAGCCGGCAGGGGACGGGACGGGTGAGCCGCGGCTGCGGCCGTGGCCGTGCAGCGGGAAAGGGCCGGAAGCGGGGTGGCGAAATCCCGGATTCCACGACTTACATACGTGCAAGCGCGTCGGGCGCGTGCAAAGGGGAGCGCGATGAAAATGAACCTGGGACTGGCCGGCGTCATTGCCGGCGTGCTGTCATTCTGCGCAGGGCAGGCCCTCGCCGATCAGCCCGCCGCGGCGGGCGCACTCGAGGAGATCGTCGTCACGGCGACCAAGCGCGCCGAGTCGGAACAGTCGGTGCCGCTGTCGATGACGACGTTCGGCAGTGCGGCACTCGAGGAGAAGGCCATCAGCACCTTCTTCGACTACGCGACCAAAGTGCCGAACCTCGCGTTCGCGCCGACCGGCGACGGCGTCGGCACCGCGCGCACGATCTCGATCCGCGGCATCTCGGGCGACAACGTCACGGCCATGTACATCGACGAGACGCCGCTGCCCGACTCCCTCGATCCGCGCGTCCTCGACGTCGATCACATCGAGGTGCTGCGCGGGCCGCAGGGTGATCTCTACGGCGCGCGCTCGATGGGGGGCACGGTGCGCATCATCACGAAGAGCGCTGATTTCGAGAATTTCTCGGCGGACGTCCATGCCGGCCTGTCCTCGACCTCGCGGACGGACCAGCCGAACTACACGGGCGACGGTGTGCTGAACATTCCGCTGGTCCAGGGGCGGGTGGCGCTGCGCATCAGCGGCTTCTTCGACGATGAAGCGGGCTACTTCAAGCGCAGCTACTGCACGGACCCCGCCACGGCAGGCGTCACGTGCTTCCCGCTGTCGTCCACCGGCATTACGACGGTGAACAACGTCGGTGCGATGGACACCTACGGCGGTACCGTGAGCCTCGCGATCAAGGCGTCCGATTCGCTCACCATCACCCCGAAGATCATGATGCAGCGCGCCGACTACAACGGCTTTCCGATGGCGGACTACCTGTCGATGCCCGGCAACGGCATCGGTTACCCGGTTCCGTCGGGTCCTTACACGCTGCCGAACGAAATGACGCCCTCGGACTTCACCCAGGCCCGCTGGTTCAACGTGCCGGAAGGCGGATCCGACTGGTGGGACCTGTACTCGCTCGGCATCCACTGGACCACGGACGTCGGCGAACTGGTGTCGTCCACCGCCTACTTCGACCGGCGGGTCTTCGAGACCGAGGACGAGACCGACTTCGTGTACGCGGCGATCACTTCGGGCTGCAACGCCGCTGCGGTGCAGGCCGGTGCGTGTGCAAACGTCGGGACGGTGCAGCCGTCCGCGATCAGCGAACTCAAGGATTACCAGCGCTTCGTCCAGGAGGTGCGCTGGGCGTCGAATCTGCCGGGGCCGTTCCAGTTCGTCGCGGGCGCGTTCTACTCGGATTTCCACGGCCGCCTGCCATACGCCGCGTACTACCCACCGGCAATCGCGCCGCAGCTCGACTACACGCTGAGCGGCGGCACGCCACTGACAACTGGTTACCCTAATACGATCTTCGCGCAGAACTTCCATACCGACATCCAGGAACCGGCGGTATTCGGCAACGTGTCCTACAAGCTCACCGACGCCCTCAAGGTGACGGCGGGCCTGCGCTGGTATCAGGTGAAGACTTCGTCGTCCGGCTACGAAGCCGGACTCGCGACCGGCGGCGGAAACCCCATTCCCAGCCCGGCGGCGACGGTCACCGAAAGCGGCGTGAACCCGAAGATCAACTTCGAGTACACGCTGAATCCCGACGCGATGGTGTACGCGCTTGCCTCGAAGGGCTTCCGCCCCGGTGGCCTCGTGCCGATCGTCCCGGCGGGTGAGCAAGGGACGCCGACCGACTGCGTCGCGGCACTCAAGGCGGTGGACCCAAACATCTCGCTCGCGCAGACCCGCAGCTTCAAGTCGGATTCGCTGTGGAACTACGAGATCGGGACGAAGACCTCGTGGCTCAATCACCGGGTCACCTTCAATGCCGCCGCGTTCTACATCGACTGGAGCAACATCCAGCAGGAGATCCTGCTGTCCTGCGGCTTCCAGTACACCGCGAATGCCGGTGCAGCGGTCAGCAAGGGTGGCGAGGTCGAGGTCAGGGCGCGGGCGACCGACGAACTCGAGCTGTCCGCCGGTATCGGCTACCAGGATGCGAAGATCACGCAGGCGAGCGCGGCGTCGCCGCAGCAGGTGGGATCGCCCGTTTACCAGGTTCCGAACTACACCGGCAACGGTTCCGCGACCTACACGGTGCCCGTCAGCTCCAGCTGGAATTTCGTCAGCGGGCTCGACTACTCGTACGTCGGTCGCAGCTTCAGCGGCAACAATGACCCTGCCGACCCGCGCGAGCGTGGCGCCTACCGGCTGATCGATGCGCGCTTCGCGCTTGCGAACGGGCCACTCGAGGTCGCGCTCGTCGGCAAGAACCTGGCTAACGAAGTGGCGAACCTGGGCGACAGTCGCTCCATCGCCGCCGAGGTGCCTGGCCGGCCGCGACTGTTCGTGAATCAGCCGCGGACCATCGGCCTCGAGATCCGCGACAAGTTCTGACGCGCATCTGCCGCGTGCGACTGCGTGGTCCCCGGGCCGCGCAGTCGCACGGCGCCTAGCCGAGCACGGCGGGCAGTGACCGGAACCCACGAAAGCGGACACGTGGGTTGCGTCGCGCACCCGCAGCGAGCCGCGCTTCGGGGAATCGGCGCAGGAAGCCCGCGATCGCGACCTGGCCCTCGAAACGCGCGACCGACATGCCGGCGCAGGCGTGTCCGCCAGCGGCAAAGGCGAGGTGCCGGTTCGGTTCGCGCGCGATGTCGAAGCGCGAGGGATCCGCGAACTCGGCCGGATCGCGGTTCGCCGCGCCGATGCACAGCGTGAGGTATGTGCCGGGGGCAAAGCGCTCGCCGCCGATCTCGACCGGCGACACGACCAGGCGGTTGCCGAGCTGGTTCGGGCTCTCGTAGCGCAGGCACTCCTCGATCGCCGGGCCGATCAGCTGCGGCGAGGCTGCGAGGCGCGCCCGCGCCTCGTCGTCGGCGAGCAGCAGGGCAAGGCCGTTGCCGATGAGGTTGGTGGTCGTCTCATGGCCCGCGTTCAGCAGGAAGATGCAGTTGTGCAGCAGCTCCGTCTCACTGAGGCGGCCGCCGCCCGACTCGTCGCGAATCAGGCGGCTGAGCAGGTCGTCGTCGCCGCGCAGCCTCGCCCGCCGTTCGGCGACCAGCGCGCGGGTGAAGTCGAGAAACTCGGCGACGCTCGTATTGCCGCGGCCGAGTGCCTCGGCCGACAGCGCCGGGTCGAGTGCGCCGAGGATCGCAAGCGACCAGCCGCGCAGCGCGCCGCGCTCATCCTGCGGGATACCGAGCAGGTTGCCGATGACCTCGACCGGGATCGCGGCGGCGAAATCCTCCACCAGGTCGCAGCTGCCGCGGGCGGCGATCGAGTCACACAGCCGCTCGACGAGCGCCTCGAGTCCCGCCGCCATCGCCCTGATCGAAGCCGGAGTCAGCGCCGCGACGATTTGGCGCCGCACGCGAGTGTGATAAGGCGGGTCGTTGAACACGAGGCTGGTCGTGTGATGCTGATAGAGCGGCGTCCCGGTTCCGAACTTTGGCGCGAATGCCGCGCGCTTGTCGGAGCTGAAACTGGTGCGGTCGCGGTAGATGGCGTCGAGGTCCGTGTAGCGCGTCAGGAAGTAGCTGCCGTCCGCGCAGCGGTGCAGCGGATCGAGCGCCTGCAGCGCCGCGTAGGTCGGGTAGGGATCGGCGACGAACTCCGCCGGCAGCGCCTCGGGGTCGAAGCGGCCGGCCAGTGCCGCCGCGTCAGCTTCGCCATCACGCACCGTCGACACGGGTGGCCTCCGTAGCGACCGGTGCCCGCTGGCGCCGGTCGCAGCGAGAGTACCATGCACGCCTGAGCCGACCCGGGGTGCGGCGCGACGCGGAGGGTTTGCGTGCCTGATCACGAATTGCCACCGGCCGTAGTGCTGGTTCACGGTCTCGGCGCCACGGGAGCGGCCTGGGGAGGGGTCGTGGCGGCGCTCGCGGATGGCGGCTTCGGCCCGGTGCTCGCCCCCGACCTCCCCGGCCATGGTGCGGCCGCGCCGGCGACTCGCTACAGCCTCGGCGAGATGGCAGCCGCGATTGCGGCGGGCCTGCCGCCTGCGCAGCCGTACCTGGTCGCCGGCCATTCCCTCGGCGGCTACGTCGCGCTCGCCCTCGCGAGTGGCTGGTTTGGCGAGCCGCCGCGGGCGGTGCTGTCGGTCGGCGCGAAGCTCGTTTTCACGGACGCCGACGGCGCACGCGCACGCGAGGCTGCGGCCCGCGACGTGCGCGTATTCCCGACCCGCGCCGCAGCGCTCGAGCGCTATCGCAAGGTCGCCGGCCTGACGATGGCGATCGCACCGGACGAGGCAAGCCTCGGCAGGGGTGTCGTCGCCTGCGCGGGAGGCTTTCGCCTCGCGCAGGATCCGGGGACATTTGCGATCGCCGTCCCGGCATTTGCAGCGCTGCTCGCCGCCGCGGCCTGTCCGAGTCTCGTCGTCCGCGGCGAGCATGACCCGCTCGTCAGCGCCGCGGAGCTCGGCGCACTGGACGCCCGGACCGATACGCTTGCGGGCCTCGGCCACAACGCACATGTCGAGGCACCCGAGCGCATCGCCGCCCTGATCGCCGCGCTCGCGGCCCGGCCCGGAGGCGCGCGGCGCGAATGACACGGCCGCAATTGTCGGCTGCATTCCCAGTGTGTCATATTGAGCGGCGCCGCCCCGCCAGCCGATGGCCGCCGCTCGCGCTGTTGGCGCCGCTGGCCGTGCTCCGGTGCGGACCGGGAATACATCGTGGGATTTTCTCTGCCGGGCTCCGGCAATCATGCCGGCAGGCGGCCTAAGGGGACAGCATGCGATTCAACCAGCCGTGCCAGGTGCCGGGCGCGACATTGCCGCGGGCGCTGCGGATCCTGGTGGCCGCGACCGCGGTCGTCGTCGCGCTCGCAGCGAGTAGCGCGCGCGCGGACCTGCCATCCGATCTCGGGCCCGGGCCGACGGTGCTGACGCTGCCGGTGCCGGCGCCCAAGCACTGGGTATGGGTCAACGACTTCGTGTTCGCGCACATGGCCGACGGCATGGCCTACCTCGTCGACGCCGACAACGGCAGGTACCTCGGCACGCTCAGCACTGGCTACAGCTTCGAGGTGCTTGCCCTGTCCCGCGACGGCAAGCTCATCTATTCGCCGGAGACCTATTTCTCGCGCGGCACGCGCGGCACGCGCACGGACGTCGTCACGATCTATGACGCGAGCACGCTCGCTCCCGTCGGCGAGATCCCGATCCCGGCGAAACGCGCCTCGAACATGCCGAATACCGGCAATGCGGTGCTCACCGAGGACGGCCGGTTCCTCTTGGTATTCAACTTCAATCCCGGCTCGTCGGTGACCGTGGTCGACACGGTCAGTCGCCAGTTCGTCGGCGAGATCGAGACGCCGGGCTGCGCGCTCATTTATCCGACCGGACCGCGCACGTTCTTCACGCTCTGCGGGGACGGTGGTGCGCTCGTCGTCGAACTCGACGAGCACGGCGCGGCCGCACGCCAGGCGCGCACCGGGCGCCTGTTCGACATCGACAAGGACCCGATTACCGAGAAGGGCGTGCACATCGGCGCCACCTGGTACTTCGTTACCTTCGATGGCCGGGTGGTCCCTATCGAGGCAAGCCAGGGCACGGTACGCGCGGGCGACTCGTGGTGGCTGACGAGCAAGGCGGAGCGCGCCCAGGGCTGGCGGCCGGGCGGGCTCCAGCAGCTTGCGGTGCATGCGGGCGAGAACCGCCTGTACGCCATCATGCATCAGGGCAGCCGCGACACCCACAAGGACCCGGGCAAGGCCGTTTGGGTCTACGACCTCGCTACCCGGCATCGCGTGCTCAGCATCGCGACCCCGGGCTACGTGAGCTCGATCCAGGTGTCCACCGACAATGCACCGCTGCTCTACGGCATCTTCATCGAAGGCACCGATCTTTACGTATTCGACGCACACACCGGCAGGCTGCGCCGCACGATCGACCACATCGGCACCTCGCCGACGCTGATCGTGACGCCCTGAGGACGCCATGGCCGTGGATCCCGATGTCGGTGTGCTGATCGTGGCCGCGCTCGCGCTGCTGCTCGGCGTTGCGGGCTGGCACAAGCTGCGGCGCATCGGCGAGTTCGAGGGCGTGCTCGCGGCGTACCGTGTGCTGCCGGCGCCGCTGGTCGCGCCCGCGGCACGGCTCGTGCCGGTGCTCGAACTGGCGCTCGCGGCCGGAATGCTCGTGCCGGCGACTCGCGCCGCAGCGGCGGCCGGGAGCGCGCTGCTGCTGCTTGGCTACGCCGGCGGCATCGCGCTCAACCTGCTGCGCGGCCGGCGCGACCTCGATTGCGGCTGCGCCGGTCCCAATGACCGCCGGCCGATCGCGCCGTGGATGGTTGCGCGCAACGTGCTGCTCGCCGCGGCGGCCGCGACCGCCGCCGCACCCTGGAGCGCACGCCCGGTGGACGTGACCGACTTCATCACGATCGCGGGCGGCATGGCGGTCCTCATCCTGCTGTACCTTGCCGCCGACCGCCTGCTCGGGCAGATCATGCCGCGCGGCGCCGCACTCCGGAGACCTTCTTGACGCCTCTCGCCATATCGAATCTCGTGCTGTGGGCGCTCGTGATAGCGCTGTCGCTCGTCGTGCTCGCGCTGGTGCGCCAGGTGGGCGTGCTGCACGAACGCATCACGCCGGTCGGCGCGCTGATGCTGGCGAAGGGGTTGAAGGTCGGCGAGCTGGCTCCGACACTGACGGTGCCCGACCTCACCGAGCGCAGCCTCACGATCGGCGGTCCGCGCGCCGACGGACTCAGCACGCTCGTGATGTTCGTCTCGCCGACCTGTCCGGTGTGCAAGGCGCTGCTGCCCGTTCTCAAGTCGAGTCGCAAGGCGGAACAGTCCTGGCTCGAGATTTTTCTGGCGAGCGACGGCGACCTCGAGAGCCAGCGGGAGTTCGTCGCCGCGCAGGGGCTCGAGCCGTTCCCGTACATCGTGTCCTCGTCGCTCGGCATGGCCTATCAGGTGAGCCGCCTGCCGTTCGCCGTGCTGATCGACGCGAGTGGCGCGCTCAAGGCGCGCGGGCTGATCAACTCACGCGAGCATCTGGAGAGCCTGTTTGAGGCCAAGCGCCTGGGCGTCGCGTCGCTGCAGGATTATCTGGAGAATGCCGCGCGCGGTGCGGCCGGCTGACGTCCGCGCCCATTCGAACTACGAGGCACATGACATGAAGTGGCTTGACGCTCTCGCCGAAGGATCCGCACGCGCGGTTGCACGGCGCACCTCGCGCCGCAGCCTGCTCGCGGGTATTGGTGCTCTGCTGGTGGGGGTCGCGGCGCTGCCGCTGTTGCCGGTCGCGCGCGGGGCGGAGGGGCCTGCCGGCCAGAAACCGGGTGCGCCGAAGGCCGATCCCGGCGACCCGTCGTCATGCGACTACTGGCGGCACTGCGCGATCGACGGATTCCTGTGCGGCTGCTGCGGTGGCTCGCAGACGACTTGCCCGCCGGGCACCGACATGTCCGCCGTGACCTGGATCGGCACCTGCCACAACCCCGGCGACGGCAAGGATTACGTCATTTCCTACAACGACTGCTGCGGCAAGTCGTCGTGCGGCCGCTGCTTCTGCAATCGCAATGAGCGCGACACGCCGCTGTACCGGTCCGGGCAGTCGAACGACTTCAACTGGTGCTCGGGCAACGCTGCCGCGAACATCCCCTATCACTGCTCGACGGCGCGTATCGTCGGCGTCGCCGAGTAGGCCGGTGATGCGCCAGGCAACCGCGTGGCTGCTCATCGCGGCCGCCAGTGCCTCACCGGCGGCGCTCGCCTATACGCCGCAGGTCAACTTCCAGCTGCAGTGCATGGGGTGCCACCGGCTGGACGGCTCCGGGGAGGAGGGTCGCGTGCCGTCGGTACGTTCGACCCTCGTGCCTTTCGCGATGCTGGCGGAGGGTCGCGAATACGTCATCCGCGTACCCGGTGTAGCGCAGTCGACGCTGTCCGACGAGGACACGGCGGCACTCCTCAACTGGATGGCGCGGCACCTGAGCAATGTGCCGTTGCCCGCGGGCTTCGCGGACTTCACGGCCGCCGAGGTAGCGCGTTCGCGTCATCAGCCGTTGCCGGCCGTCAAGGAGGCGCGCGCGCGCCTCCTGGAGAGCGTCGCCCGCTGAGCGTCGCGCCCGGCCACGTACCCGGCCGCAGGCTGCGGAGTTGGCGCTCCCGGGCGGCGGCCGTGGCGCGCACGCGTCGCGACGCTCGATCGAACTCGACGCACGAACGCCGTCGATCGCCAGCAGCATCGCGGCACCCTGCAGATACCCCCGTTCGATGGGCGGCGGGTCCGCGCCGCGTTTCCCGCCCACGACAGGAGCGCAATGTCAGCGCTCGATCGCGCCGCGAATCGGGGACACCGGCTCATGAATCGTGCGTTCGATGTGGCTCGAAAGAGGAATGCCGTTCTCCCTCTGCGCGAGCCACAGCTCGGGATCGAACTCCACCCCGATGGGATTCGTGGCAAACCCCGGTCCGGACATGAAGTCGTTGGCGGCTTCGCTCGAACTGAAGCAGTCGACCTGGAATTCCATCTGGTTGCCGTCCGGGTCCGCGTAGTACATCGATATCGTAATGCCGTGGTGTATGCACCAGTACGGCACGATGTTGCGGGCCTTGAGCTGCGAGTAATTCTCGAGCAGATCGTCGACGGTTGAATACGTGTAAGCCAGGTGATCGACCCCGATGACACCCCGCTTGTCGGTTTCGACGCCCTCGGGTTGCAGCACGGAGAGATTGGCAAATGCAAACCTGTGATGCTCGTCGCCATACGTCAGAAATGCCAGTGCGGGGTTCTGATGCTGGACCTTGGCGTCGAACACCGTCCTGTACCAGTCGAGCATTTGCTCGAAGCGGCGCGTCCGGTAGACAACGTGGACGAATTTCTTGGGGCGAATGCGAACCGTCACGTCTCACCTGTTGCGTCTGCTCGGATGGAGTTTGCGGCGGCAGGCAGCGCCCGACCGCGTTCGCGATGCAAGGCCACGGTGTCTGCGCTCCGGCCACGCAGCCTTCGTGCTTGGGCGCTCGGGCACGCCACTGCGCCGAAGGACGCGGGAGCCATCGGCCCCGACGAGCGGTGGCGATGGGTTACCACGGTCGCCAACTGAGGCAGCAGCCAATCCAGGCGGCGAGAAGCCGGCGCCTGGCCTGGGTCCTGGGTGCGCGTCGATCGCGCTGATGAGATCGACGTGCGCCTGCGCGTGAAGCGGATGGCGTCCGCGTCCGGGTTCCGAAGCCACGAGTGACCGAGCAGACCTGCCGACGCACGCGTGAGCCACCTAGAACTCGAGCTCAAGCGCCATGCAGAGCCACTCGAGCATGGGTTGCATGAGCCTGAAGCGCTGCATCAGGAGCTTCCCCAGTGCGGGACTCAGCACATCCGCTTCGGTCAGTTCGCTGCTCGCGACGAGGTCCTTGCGCTTCAGGTCCGCGATCAGCGGGTGGTCGGGTGGATAGCCGCGCGGCGGCCGGGACAGGGTTTCGCCGCTGAGCTCGAAGTGCTTCGCGAACGCACGCGCGGTCGTCAGGCGCGTCCAGCTGCGCGGGTTGTCGATCATGAAGTCACGCAGGCGCTTCAGGGTCGTCGGCTGCGGGTGCCAGATGCCGCCGCCCGTGAAGCACGCGCCTGGCTCGATGTGCAGGTACAGGACCGGCGCGTCGAGTCGTCCCAGCGCGGCGTTGCCCGCCAGGCCGCGTGCCACCCGCTTGGTCGCGGCGTGAAAGAAGGTCATGCCGATGTGTGTCTTGTAGGGGCGCTTGTCCGCCGCAAAGCGCGTGTCGCGGTAGATGCGGAAGAGGGACCCGCCGACCGGCCGGCTGTCCGCAACAAGTTGCGGGCTGATCGCCTGCAGCGGAACCGCGAGGTCGGCGATCAGTCGCAGGCTTGCCGACTTGACGTGCTCCTCGTACGCGGCCTTGTGGGCCTGGAACCAGTCGCGCTCGTTGTGCCGCGCGAGCGCGCGCAGGAACCTGAACGTTGCCGGCGTGTAGTACGTCGCAGCCTTAGTCGCCACGCGAAGCTCCCTGTTATCCAGTCGCCACCGGAATTGCGCTGCCGGTTCCGGCCGCGCCGGCGTCATCGTCACGGGACAACTCTATCAGCATCAGAAAGGGCAGCGCCCGGCGCGCACGCGCGGCCGTATCCTCGGCGGCCGCCGCCGGCGCGCGGGCACTCGCCTCGCCGTAGAGCGCGATGAGCTGATAGCCGAACAGGCTGGCACCGTTCCCGGTGCCGAGCACGTTGCGCAGGTATTGCGCCTGCTCGCGCGCGCGGCAGCGCGCCCCCTCACGCGACATGATGCTGGCTCCGCGATTCAGCTGTGCGGCGGACTGCGCTGCGTATTCTGTCGGACGAACTCACGCTGATGACTGGCACGCTCATGACCCACTCCCGGTACTTGGCTGCGTACGGCAATCCGGCTGGGCGAGGTGGCGAGGGGCGGTGCTGGCAGCGCAGGGCGCCGCAACTGTCCGCCTGCGATCGCCCACCGCGATCATCCGGGCATAGCGCGCCAGGCTGGTTTCCGGGCTCTGGAGTGATCCGGGCGACCGGATCGACACGGCACCTTCCCGAGGTCGAGCATCGACCCGGTGGCTCTACGCCGTATTCAGCACTCCACTACCGTTGCGGGGGCAGCGCCGGCATTTCACCGGCTTCCCAATTCTCCGGACCGCTGCGGGCGGTCCGGCACCTGACGCGCCGCCACTATAGACGTCGTCCCGGCAGCGCGCAATTTGCGCACTGCCGAAGTTCAGCGGTCAGTCGCGCGGATCGCCACCAGGTCCGCATGCACGGCGAGCCAGCGCCATGGCTCGTTGGGCAGGTAGGGCGGCAGCCGGTCGAGGTACGGGAACCAGCGCCACTCCTCGTCGCGGCCGGCGATCAGGTCCGCGAGGATGCGGCCGGCGATCGAGGTCAGGTTGACGCCGTGACCGGAGAAGCCGATCGCGTAGTAGAGGTTGCGTTTCGCGCCGAGGCGCCCGATCGCGGGTGATGCATCGAACGACATGTCGACGTTGCCTGCCCAGCAATGCTCGAAGCCCACCGTTTCGAGCGGCGGATAGAGCGCGGTGAGGGCACGCTGCAGCGCGGTGTGGCGGCGCAGCTGCGCCGCGAGGTCCGGGGCGGCGCCGTTGAAGAGATAGTCGACCGGGCCGCCACCGATGTGCAGGCGGTTGTCGCGCGTGACGCCGAGGTAGTAGGTCTCGGTGCGGTCGTCGTCGAACGGCGCCCTGCTGCGCCAGCCGAGCGCATCGACAACGTCCGCGGCGAGCGGCGGGGTCATCGCCACGTAGTCCCATACGCCCGCTGCGGCGCGTGCAAGATAACCGAGCTGGACGCCGTAAGCGTTGGTGGCGAGCACGATGCGTGGTGCGCGGACGCGGTGTCCGGCGGCGGTGTGCACGACGTGCGTGGCACCCTCGTCGATGTGCGTGACGTGCGTGTTCTCGTAGATCTCGACACCCGCCATTTCCGCCGCACGCTTCCACAGCGCCACCAGCTTGCCCGGGTGCAGCTGACCGGCCGCGGGATTGAACAGCGCCGCGGCGTATGCGGTCGTTCCGAGTGCCTCCGCCGTGCGTTCGCGGTCCCAGTATTCGACCGGAATGCCGGCAGCCCCGAGTCGCGCCGCGCCCGCGCGGGCATCGGCGGCGGCGTCCGGGTGGCGCAGCACGTGCAGTGCCCCGCCCGTATCGATTTCCGGATCGATGCCAACCGTCACCGCGAGGCGCTGCAGATCGCCGATGTTGGTCACCGTCAGCGCGTGGATGCGGCGATCGAGCTCTGGATCGGCGCTCAGGGCCAGGTAGCGATCTGCGGTGGAGGTGAGCAGCATTGCGCCGTTCCGGGCGCTCGCGCCGTTGCCACAGCGCAACGCCTCGAGCAGGACGATGCGACGGCCCGGCAGGCGCTCGCGCAGGTAGTACGCGGTCGACAGCCCCGTCAAGCCGCCGCCGATGATGACGACGTCGGCCTCGATCGCCGCCGGCAGCGGTGGGTTCGCGGCGGGCAGTGACAGCGACCAGTAACTGCGGTTCGGATCGACGCTCTGGCGGGGCGGGAAGACGGTGGGAGCGAGCTCGTTGAGCGCGACGCCCCCGGTCGCCACACCGGCGGTCGCTAGGGCGCCGCGCGTCAGCACGTCGCGGCGGCTGAGCCGCGAAGGTTCCCGGGGGCCAGTTCGCCTGCGTGCCATTCGCCTGCCTCGGTGCCGCACACGGTTCTGCACGGAACCGTTGCGGCAGCGTGCCACAGACGCGGCCGGCGCGGGGCTTGTCAGCGAGGCTGCCCGGCCCCACTCTAGGAGGCATCCTACCCGCCACCGCAGCCACTGATGCGACCGGACGCGGTGTGACACGTGGCGCGACATCATTCCAGGATCACGTTCCGCAATGAGCCAGCCGACCCGCATCCCGGCCGTGTTCATCGGGCATGGCAGTCCGATGAATGCCATCGGAACGAACGACTGGACCGCTGCGTGGCAAGCGCTCGGCCGCGCGCTGCCCCGGCCACGGACGATCCTCGCGATCTCAGCGCACTGGTACACGCGCGGCAGTCTCGTCACCGGCAACGCGTTGCCGCCCACGATCCACGATTTCGGCGGCTTCCCGGCGGAGCTCTACCAGGTTCGCTATGACGCTCCGGGGGATCCGGCACTGGCAACGCAGCTCGTCGAGCGCCTGCAGGGTATCCCGGTCACTGTGCGTGACGACTGGGGGCTCGACCACGGCACCTGGTCGGTGCTCGTGCACGTCTTTCCCAACGCCGACATCCCGGTCGTGCAGCTCAGCGTCGACGCGACCCGGCCGGCTGCCTTCCATTACGCGCTCGGGCAGCAGCTCGCGTCCCTGCGCGACGAGGGTGTGCTGCTGCTCGGCAGCGGCGGTGTTGTCCACAATCTGGCGCGCGTCGTCTGGTCGCCGGCGGCCGCGGTTCCCGACTGGGCGGCATCGTTCGATGCGCAGGTCCGGGCGCACGTCGCGAGCGCGGACCACCAGCCGCTCGTCGACTACCACACGTTCGGCGAGGCCGCGCGGCTCTCGGTGCCGACCGCTGAGCATTACCTGCCGCTGCTGTACGTGCTCGGAGCGCAGCAGCCGGACGAGCGCGCGGACTTCCTGTGCGGGGGCTTTGATCTCGGCACGATCAGCATGACCTCGCTGGTGGTCGGCGCCGGGCGCTAGCGCGCAGCGGCCCGCCAGTCACCGGGCGGCACCGTCGGCGAGGCGGTGCAGGAGCTCGAGGCCGGTTGCCTGACGCCGCTGGAATCCCTTCCATATCGTCACACCGTTTGCCTGCGGGCTGTAGTCGGCCCAGCCACCCTGCGCCGCGGCCGGCCAGACGCCGGCCGACGACTCTTCGACCAGCACGTCAAGATAGGGCGCGCGCGAGGCATCCTTGCGCACGTAGCGGTCGAGAAAGGCCGTGATGAAGTGCAAATTGATCGCGACGATGCGGTCCTTGCGCCACACCGGATCCTCGAACCAGTCGAGGTCCCACAGGTTGTCGCGCATGCTCGCGGGCGACGGGCTGAGCCCGATCGCATGTCCGCCGAAGTGGTACGTCAGCAGGTAGCGCTCGGTACCCCGGGCCGCCTCGAGGAACGCGCGCGCGTTGGTCGCGTAGTCGACCGTCATGTCGTGGTCGCCCGCGATCAGCAGCAGCGGTGCATGGATGTCGGCGAGTCCGTTGCTGCCCCAGGCGGCAAACACGCCGCCGCCTGCCGGTGCCAGCGCGACGATCGCCACGATGTTTGGCGCACGCAGCGCTTCACGTTCCGCGCCGCCGCGCGCGAACGGGCGGATCATCGCACCCTCCGGCGTGTGCACCACGAGCGGGCCGTCGGGGTCGAGCGTGGCGCCACCGGCCGTGAGCACGCCATATCCGCCCAACGAGTAGCCGACCAGCGCCGTGCGCGCCGGATCGATGAGCCCCTCGCGACCGAGCGAGGCCTGCAGGCTCGCGGTGACGACGGCGATGTCGAGGGGCCGCCTGAGTCCGAGTGCGACGAATTTCGAGCCGTCGGTGTAGGGCGGATCCTCGTGGCGGATCGCCGCGACGACGTAGCCCTTGGACGCGAGGTTCTCGGTGAGCCAGGTCAGAGCCGCGGTCACGTTGCTGCGGCCATGCGACACGATGACGAGCGGGTAATGACCGCCCGCCGGGCGCGCATCGCGGACGGCAAGCCCCGGGATCGAGAAACTGCTCTTCGTCCCCGGTGCCTCGGCATCGAGAGCGCCGCTGTACGTCTCGGGCGTCGCGCCGGGCCGCGCTTCGGCCGGATACCAGAGATCCACGGTCAGCTTCCGGTCGGTGCGCGGCGCCGCCCTGCGGGTCGCGTCGAAAGCGAGCACGTCCGGCTGGTTGTGGGCGATGACCTCGAGCGTGCGCACGCCGACCGGTTGCGCGCCTAGCCGCGCGAGTTCGGGGGCATCGACGCCGGGCTTGCTCGGCGGTTCTGCCGCGAATGCCGCCCCTGCCACCGTGACCGTGATTGCACACACCAGCTTCCGGATCGTGTTCACTCGCATGCTCCTGAGGGTGTCGGCATGGACCGTTTCGCGCACGGCTAGTGCTGCGTCCAGTGGATCTCCGCCGCGGTCGCGGGCCCGATGACACATTCATCGAGGGACGCAGGCATCTCCTGCTGGCTGGCGGACAGTGCGCGGCGTCCCGCCATCACCTCAGCCAGGCGCTGCGGATAGCGCGGCACCTGTGCCGGGTCTCCGTAGCCGTCCGGAAAGAGCGGCGCGTCCGTGACCGGATCGTACTTGTCGGTGGCGCCGAAAGTGTGCAGCAGCTCGTGGGCGATGACGACGTCGTTGCTGCCGCGCATGTGCGGCACGGCGAACACGTGCGCCACCCCGATCAGGCCCTTTTCGAGACCGGCGGAATGCGCGAGGCTCGGACTCAGCGCCGGGTCGTGGTACACGACAAACATGCGTATTACCGGCCGCGGGCCGCTTGGCGGAACGCCGTAGTGCCAGGCGTAGTAGCGGATCTTGAGGCTCCACCACACGGTGGCGAGCATGCTTCCCGTCGGCGGCGCCGGCGGCAGGTTCGGCGGCGAACCGTATACCTCGATGCGCACCGGGTCGGTGAGCGCAAGCCCGATCCGTCGCGCCTCCTCGCTGAAGAACTCCGGAATCGCCGCGTACTCGCCACGCGCGAGCCCCGCGACGTAGGCGCGGGTCACGGCGCTCCCGTCACCGGCCATCGGGAAAATGCCGACGTACACCGCCTGTCGCCAGGCGTGTACACGGTGCTGGTCGTACCATGCGTTGGCGGCAACGACGACGAGCACGAACAGCAGTACTGCGATTCGCAGCTTCTTCCACATCCGCGGGGCCCGGCGCGCGGCGGCGGCGCAACTACGCGATGGCGCCGAGGAAGTCGTTCTTGCCGACGTCGACGCCGTTCGCACGCAGCACCGCGTACGCCATCGTCAGGTGAAAGTAGAAGTTCGGCAGCACGAAGCCACGCACGTAGTCGAGGGCCGTGAACTTGAGCGTCCGGTTCGGGAACGCGAGGACGATCTCGCGCGATTCCGGGCCATTCACCTGTTCGGCCTTGACAGTCGCGATGAAGTCGACGGTCTTCTGGATGCGCGCCTTCAGCTCGTCGATGGTTGCCTCGTTGTCCTCGTGCTTCGGCGCCTCGATGCCCGCGAGCCGCGCCGCCGCACCCTTAGCCGTGTCGCAGGCGATCTGTACCTGGCGCGTCAGCGGATGCATGTCGGCTATCAGCCGCGCGGCGGCGTAGGCCTTGGCGTCGGTCTTCTTCGCGGCCGCGTGCGCCGCGCCCTTGTCGAGAATGGCCGAAAGGTTGGTGAGGCCGCGCGTGAGGGCCGGGATCGATACGTCGTACAGCGAAACGGTCATCGTGACTCCTGGAAGTGCGGGCGCCGGGCGCCGAGTGAGAAGAAGCGTCGCGATCCGGCGCCGTTCAACGCGGCTTGCGGAACAGCAACGCGAATTTATCGGTATTCTTGCCTTTCATCTCCGGCGCGAAGAATGGCTTGGTGCGGTCATCATCGGGATTGCGCAGCAGCTGGCTCTCCGCCTCGAGCTTGAAGCCCGCCGCGAGCAGCTTCTGCTTCACCAGTGCCTCGTCGATGCGATGTTGGCCGTCGAGGCTGCGTGCGTAGCTGTCGCCGGTGCCCGCCGGAGCCGCGTGATCGACGATCGCGAAGAAGCCGCCGGGCTTCAGTGCCGAGTACACCTGGCGGACGATGCCGTCTACGTCCTTGGACAGCCAGAAGAAGTCGTGAAAGACGTCATTGGCGATCGCGCCGTCGAAGTGGCCCTGCGGCAGGCCGAGCGCGTCCAGCGATTTGTCCCAGCGCTGTACCGTCGGCAGCCGGCCACCGGCGAGCCGGGCGGCGATTGCCTTGTCGCCGAAGCGCGCGAAGAATTCCGGCGGGTTCTGCGCATACACCTCGCCTGTGGGTCCCGCGACCCGCGCTTCGAGCTCGGCGTACCAGCCGCCGCCGGTGAACAGGTCGAGCAGCTTCATCCCCGGGGCGACGCCGAAGAAAGCGAGCATCTGGCGCGGCTTGCGGGCGTCGTCGCGCGCGCGGTCGTCGGCCGGTCGGTCCGGCGAATCGACGGCGGCGTTGATTGCCGCGAGATCCGTCGCGTGGGTCGCGGGCCCTTGGCTCGCGCAGGCGCCGAGGCCGAGGATGACGGCAGTTCCTGCAACGCGGATGGAGCGAGGGATTCTCATGGCTGATCTCCGGAGCCCCGACGTGCCGGGCGCACAGTGTGCGAACTCCGGACCCGACTCGCAACCACGAACGGTAGTCCGCTCACACCCGCGCCGAACGGTGTCGGTAGTCGCTCGCCCCTTGGCGATACCTTCGCCAGAATATCGATGAAATTCGAGTCAACGCTGCGTCAATATCATCATATTGACGAAACCAAGATACAAAGCGTAAGTTAAGTCGAAAGTATTCGTATAAAGAGGGGTCTCGGGCGATGCCTGACGGGAGGGCTCAGCGCGACAGGTTCCAGCCGACGACGCCGCGTCGCCGCGGCGCCGTCGCTCGCGCCGAGGGCATCCTTGACGGCCTCGACCGGCTGCTCGCGCAAAGCAGCCCGAGCGACATCGGGCTGCCGGCCATCGCGCGCGAGGCGGCCATCCCGCTCTCCAGCATCTATCACCTGTTCCCGACGGCAGAAGCGGCGTTCACCGGGCTCGTGCGCCGCTACAACGCGCGCATGGACAAGGAGCTCGAGGCGCTGCTCGCCGGCCCGTTGCCGGGGACCTGGCAGGAGATCGCGCGGGAGCTGCTGAGCGCAGTGCGCGACTTCTACGCCCGCAATCCGGTGCTAGCGCGGGTCGTGCTTGGCGCCGTCCCGGAGCGCGCGGCGCGGGTCACGGACGACGCGCACATCGCAGAGCTCGCCGAGCGCTTCGCGCTCGAGATCGAGCGCCGCTTTGAGGCGCCGCACGTGCGCGACCTGCCGCGGCGGCTCGCGATCGCGATGGCCATCAGCGATCGCGTCTGGTCGCTAGGCGTGACCGACGACGGCACGATCCCGGATTTCCTGTTCGAGGAGTCATTGCGCGCACTCGCTGGCTACCTCGGCCACTATCTGCCGCCCTGCCTCGAGCAGCGCCGGCCCGCCGCCGCATGATCCCGAGGCCCGTCACCGCCTCGCTGGTCGCGCTCTTGGCGCTGGCGGCGTGCGCACGGGAGCCGGCGCCAGACCGTGATGCGCTCGCGGCGCAGGCGGCGCTGAGGGTCCCGGCCGACGCACGCCTCGCCGACCTCTATGTGCACTCCTGCCGCGCCTGCCACACCGTGGCTGCGTCGGGCGCGCCGCTGACCGGCGATCGTGACGGCTGGCGAGTGCGCTGGCAGAAGGGGCTGCCCGCGCTCGTCGCCAGCGCCGTGCAGGGACTCAACGGCATGCCGGCCGGAGGGCAATGCGTGCGCTGCACGGCGGGCGACTACGCCGCGCTCATTCGATTCATGGCGGGCGAGGAGCGGCGATGAGGATAACGCGGCGCGGGGCGTTGATCGGCGCAGGAGCAGCCGCAGCGGCAGCAGCGGGCGTGGCTCTCAGGGTGCACGAGCTCGACCGCGAGCCAGCCGCGCCGCCACTCGAGGACGACCGGGGACGGCTGCTGTGGCGCAACTGGTCCGGCGCGCAGTCCGCCTACCCGGCGGAACGTGCGGGGCCAGCGAGCGAGGCGGAGGTGCTCAAGGTCGTCACCGAGGCCCCGGCGCCGGTGCGCGCCGTCGGCGCCGGCCATTCGTTCACCGCGCTCGTGCCGACGGACGGAACGCTGCTGACGCTCGACGGGCTCGCGGGCGTGATCAGCCACGACGCCGCGACGAACCGCGCGACCGTCTGGGCCGGGACCCGGCTCGGCGAACTCGGTCCGGCGCTCGCAGGGCTCGGCCAGTGCATGCCGAACCTGCCGGACATCAACAAGCAGTCGCTCGGTGGCGCACTCGCGACCGCGACGCACGGCAGTGGCGTGCACTCGCCGGCGCTGCACGCGCAGGTCACGGCCTTTCGGATCGCGACTCCGGCACTCGGCCTGATCGACTGTTCCGCCGGCGAGCGGCCGGAGGTGTTCGCCGCGGCGCGCGTCGGTCTTGGCGCATTCGGCGTGCTCACGCAGGTGACGCTGCAGAACGTGCCGGCACTCAGGCTGCTGAAGCGCGTTTCGCTCCGGCCCACGGAGGAGGTGCTGGCTGACTGGCCGCGCCTGCGCGAGGCGCACCGCAATGCCGAATTCTTCGCGCTGCCGTTCACGGGCATGTCGGCGGTCGTCACGCACGACGAAACCACGCAGCTGGCGGGTGCGGTTGCGAAGCCGCAGGATGCGGACGTGCTCATGGACCTCAAGTGGCTGCGTGACTGGACCGGATTCTCGACTGGCCTGCGCCGGCGCCTCGCACAGGCCGCGATGGCGGGCCTCAAGCCAGAGGAGTCGGTGGAGGAAGCGTGGAAGCTCCTGTCGAATGAGCGCGACATCCGCTTCAACGAGATGGAGTACCACCTGCCGCGCGAAGCGCAGGTCCCGGCACTGCGTGAGGTGCTCGCGATCATCGAGGCGAAGCGCCGCGACGTGTTCTTCCCGATCGAGGTACGCTCGATCGCACCCGACGATGCGTGGCTGTCGCCGTTCCACGAGCGCCCGTGCGGATCGCTCGCGGTGCATGCGTACTACAAGGACGACTATCGCTTCATGTTCGACCTCGTGGAACCCGTCTTCAGACGCTACGGTGGCCGGCCGCACTGGGGTAAGCTGCATTCGCTGACGGCGAGGGAGCTGCGGCCGCTGTACCCCCGGTGGCAGGACGCGATGGACGTCAGGCGCACGCTCGATCCCGCGGGGCGCCTGCTCAATCCCTACCTCACGAGGCTATTCGCGGATGTCTGAGGCAAGACCCGGTCGCTGGACGCGACGCGCCGCCATCGGCGGGGCGGTGGCGGTGGCCGCAGGTGCGGCGGTCGCGGTGTTCCGCCGGCCCGACCGCGGCGGCGCGCACAGCAGTTACTTCCAGGCACTGTCCGCCGCGCTGCACGCCGCCGGTATCGCGCACCCTGTGCTTGTCGTCGACCGCGCCCGGCTCGCGGCCAATGTCGCGGCGGTCAAGGCGACGCTAGCCGGCACGCGCCTCGGGGTGCGGGTCGTGGTCAAGTCGCTGCCAGCAGCGGGACTGCTCGAGGCGATCGCGACGGGGCTCGGCACGAACCGCTTCATGGTGTTCAACGGCCCGATGCTGCTCGAGACGGTGCGCTGGCGGCCCGATGCCGACCTGCTGCTCGGCAAGCCGCTGGCCGCAGCCGAGGTCGCGAACACCTGCGACGCGCTGCTGCCACTGCTGCAGGGCCGCCCCGGACCGCAATGGCTCGCCGATACGGTCGAGCGCCTGCACGAGTACGACGCCATCGGCGTCGCGCGCGGCGTGCGCCTGCGGACCAGCCTCGAGATCGACGTGGGTCTGCACCGCGGCGGCTTCACGGACGCGGGCGCCGTTCGCGCGGCGCTTGATTTCATTGCCGGGTCTAACGGCCTCGCGCTCGCAGGGCTCATGGGCTACGACCCGCACGTGCCGAAGATGCCGAGCCCGGGCAGCGCCTACCGCGATGCGCTCGCGGCATACAAGGTTGCCGTGGACGTCATCCGTGAACGCCACGGTGGCGAGTCGCTCGCGGCACTGACGCTCAACACGGCGGGCAGTCCCACGTACCGGCTGCACGTCGACGACCCGCTGGCGACCGAGGTCGCGATCGGCTCGGGTTTCGTGAAGCCGAAGGATTTCGATCTCGAGACGCTGTCACATCATGTTCCGGCCGCATTCATTGCGACGCCAGTGCTGAAGGCTCTCGATCCGCTCGCGATCCCGGGACTCGAGCGCCTGACGCCGGCGATGCGGTTGCTCGACGCAAACGCCGCCCGCGCCTTCTTCATCCATGGCGGCCACTGGCTCGCGGAACCAGAGTCACCGCCGGGGCTCGAGTACAACGGTCTGTTCGGTCGCTCCAGCAATCAGGAACTGCTCACCGGGTCGCGGTCCGTGGTGCTGCAGCCCAACGACTACGTGTTCCTGCGCCCGACGCAGAGCGAGGCGGTGCTGCTCGAGTTCGGCGACCTCGTGGTCTTTGCGGACGGCACCGCAAACGGGCGCTGGCCGACATTCCCGGTGTCCGCCTGACCGCGGTTCGCAGCAGACGCCTTAGTACGCCATGCCGAAGGTGCCAAGAATCATACTCGTCACCGGCGCATCGAGCGGCCTCGGTGAAGCGATCGCCCGCGCGCTCGCGGCCTCCGGCGAACGGGTGTTCGGGACCACGCGACGCCCGCCCGCGAGCGGCCGTGATGCGACCGGCAGCTTCCGGCTGGTCGCCATGGACGTCGACGACGAGAGTTCGGTGAACGCCGCTGTCGCCGCTGTGCTCGCGGAGGCCGGACGGATCGACGTGCTCGTCAACAATGCGGGGTCCGGCATTGCCGGCGCCATCGAGGACACCTCGGTGGCCGAGGCGGCAGCGCAGCTCGACACGAACTTTCTCGGCATGCATCGCGTCTGTCGCGCCGTGCTGCCGCAGATGCGGGCGCAGGGCGGGGGTCGCATCGTCAACATGAGCTCGCTGGCCGGGCTCGTGCCGCTGCCGTTCCAGGCGTTCTACAGTGCGAGCAAGTTTGCGGTCGAGGCGTACAGCGAGGCGCTGCGCATCGAGGTGAAGCCGCAGCATATTCACGTGTCGATGGTGGAGCCCGGCGACTATGCCACTGGGTTCACCCGCAACCGGCGCCTGGCGGCGGCTGCGACGCCTGAGTCGCCCTACTACGAGCGCATGTCACGGGCAGTCGCGATCATGGCGCGCGACGAGCAGGCGAATGCCGACCTCGGCCCGCTGGTCGCCACCGTTCGCCGCGCACTCGACGCGAAGCGCCCGAAGCTGCGCTACCCGAGCGCCACGCTGCTGCAGCGCACGCTCGTCGCCCTGAAGCCTTTTCTGCCGGCGGCTCTCATCGAGCGGATCCTGGCCGATACCTACGGAGCAGGCTGAGGGAGCGACGCGCAGGTTGAAGCCGGGCCCCCGCACACCGTAGAGTCCGGGCACCCCGCGAGTGCTTTCACGGCGGACGGGGTCGCATCGGGCAATCGCGCCCGGCTGCGGTTCAGGAGACTGGATGATGGCACTCAAGGGGCGTTCCGGCGATGCCGTTCCCACGGCCGTGGTCGTCGGGCTGCTGATGATCGGCGCCGGCCTCATCGGAATGACGGCCGGCGACCTGCCCGGCATCGCAGCGCAGCTTGCCGCACCGCGCTGGCTGATGGGCGTACTCGGCGGCGTGCTCGTAGGCTGCGGCTGGCAGGCGGGCCGCGTGCGTGCGCCGGGGCCTGCACCACGACGCGCGCCGTCCTGGGTAGAACTCGTCTGGTTTGGCCTCGGTGGCATCGCGCTCGCGTGGCTCAGCCAGCTGACACGTGACGCTGAAGGGGCGGGCGATGCGCTCGGCATCGGCATTGTGATCAACACCGCGGCACGCGTGCTGTTCGGCATCGGCATCGGCATCGTCGTCGGCTGGGCCGCCTACGAGGGAGCCGAGAGCCGCCGTCGCCACAGCTGAGCGCGCAGGCGTGCCAGGCGCAACCGGCGTGGATCTGAGGCCACGCGCACCGCTGTCGCCTCTAGCCCACAGGTGAATGCCGTATCGACGTGCCGATAATGGCGCACTCTCCACTCGCCGCTGGGCGGTCGAACCGCTGGTTGTGCCATCCGGAGAGAGAAATGCCAGTCGTGATCGCCGGTGGTCTTGCCGGGCTGCTCTTGTACGTATTCAAGCGCAGGGGCGACACGAACACCGAGAACGAGCAGCTGCGCCATCGCTGACCCTGAGGTAGCGGCGCTTGCATCGGGATCAGTAAGAGGGCACCGCCCGGACGTGGCACGGCGCCTCGTGGCGACCGGAGGACGTTGCCGTCCGCCGGTCACCGTACTAGACGATGAGTCTAGAAGCGGCTGCCAGTGCGGAAGCCTTCACCGGAACGCGTACGCGACGGCGGACGGTCCTGGGCCTCATTGACGCGCAGCGAGCGGCCCTCCATCGAGTGGCCGTTGAGCGCACCGATGGCGGTCGCGGCGTCCGCGCTCGCCATTTCGACGAAGCCGAAGCCGCGCGGGCGACCCGTCTCTCGGTCGGTGGGCAGCGCGACGGAGGTGACGGCACCGTGGGTCGCGAACAGCGTGCGGACGCCGTCTTCGGTAGCCGTGAAGGGGAGGTTACCAACGTAAATCTTGGTCATGATGAATAAATACCTGAAAATGTAGCAAGGGCGGCCGCAATCGCGGCACACCACGACACAGGCGGCAATGGCAGGGACTCGGAGGGGGTTGCCCTTTTGAGCCTTCGACCGGTGCGTCTGTCACCTGATCGAGGTCAATGCGGCTGCGTGCAGGGCGCTGGATGCGCCTGGGACATACGGACGGGCAACGATCGACCGGCACCGTAGCACGTTACGCGCCCACGCCGCTTGCCTTTCGGCAAATCAGCGCTTCTTAGCCTGCTTTTCGCGCTTGGCGGCCCGCTTCTCGTCGGCCGACTTGGCCGGCTTCTTGCGCGCTTCCTTCTTGCGATCCATCCCCTTGCTCATGTCGGCTCCTTCGGTGCGTCTTCCGGTGCCCGCGGCGGCTGGCGCTTGGCGAGGCGCTCCTGCTGTTCGCGCTTCTTCGCGGCTTCACGCTGCTTCTTCAGTTGCTGATAGTTCGGTTGACGCAAGGTACCTCCAGGCGGTGGGATCGGGAACGGCGTGGCGGCGGGGCATCGTGCCGGGCCGTAGGGCCACCGTGTCGGCATGACCTGCGGTGGGCGCATGCGGCCCGGCGCGCGCGACCCGAAGCCTGCCGCTTGCTCAGGTGTTTTACACGCATTCCTTGCCCGGCGCCGGTGTTTTGGTTGGCGTGCGCGCCGGCAGCCCGCCGCGCACTAACGTTCCCAGTCGCGTTCCAGCCGGCGCGCCGCAAACAGCAGGAACGCTGCGGCCACCAGGTAGAACCCCGAGCCGGCCAGGATCGCGTAGCGCAGCGATTCCGCGCCGAAGCGGTACTGCATCGCATCGGAGAGCGCGCCGATCGCGAAGGTTCCGATGCCGATGCCGATGAGGTTGTTGATGAAGAGGAAGATCGCCGACGCCGTGGTGCGCATGGTTGCCGGTACCAGGTGCTGGACTGCCGCAAGCACCGGGCCGAGCCAGGCCAGACTGAGCGCTACTGGAACGATGAGGACGCCGAGCGTGAGCGGCAGCGACGTCGACAGCAACGCGACGACGAAGAACGGCAGCACGCATGCGAACGCGACGGCCGGTACGGCGGCGTAGGCGCCCTTGTGGGATGCGCCGAAGCGATCCGCCAGAACGCCACCGAGCCACATGCCGGTAAGGCCGCCGGCGAGATAGATCGCACCAAAATCGACCGACGCGTTGTAGACCGAAAGGCCGAAGCTGCGGTGGAAGAATGACGGGAACCAGAAGAATGCCGCGTAGCCCATCATCGACGAGGACGCCGCACCGAGTGCGAGTGCCCAGAAACTCGGCTTGCGGAAGAGCACCGCACCGACGGCGAGCAGCGTCGGCTTGGTGTCGTTCGCCGGGGCACCATCGAACAGGCCGCGTGCTGGCTCCCGCACGGTCAGCCTGAAGATCGGCACCAGCACGAGGCCCGCGGCGCCGACCAGGAAGAAGGCCGCGCGCCAGTTGATCAAAGTGCTCAGTACGCCACCGGCGACCAGGCCGAGCGCCGAGCCGATCGGAATCCCGAAGGAGTACAGGCTGAGCGCGCGCGCGCGCTCGGCGGGCGGATAGTAGTCACAGATCAGCGAGTAGGCCGGCGCCACGCCGCCCGCTTCGCCGACGCCGACGCCGAGCCGCAGCAGGAAGAGTTGCGTGAAGTTCTGCGCCATGCCGCAGGCTGCCGTCAGCGCGCTCCACAGGCCGAGGGCGATCGTCATGATCCACGTGCGGCTGCTGCGATCGGCGAGGCGCGCCACCGGGATGCCGAGGAACGTATAAAAGAGCGCAAAGGCGATTCCACCCATCATCCCGAGCCTGGTATCGCTGAGGTGCAGTTCCGCTTTGATCGGCACCGCGAGGATGCCGAGGATCTGCCGGTCGATGAAGTTGAATGCGTACACGACGACGAGCGCCGTCAGTACGTAACGCCGGTAGGCCGGGGACACCGGCACGGTAGCAGCTGGCTGGATCTGGCTCATGAACGGCTGTCTTGGCTGCGGGAGGCGGGTACTAGGGCGTGCGCCGGATCCGTGCCGGCCGGTGCCGGTCTAATCAGTAATGCGGCGGGCGCTCGTCGCGCACCAGCTCGGACTCCGCGGCACCTGGAGCCGAGTCGAGGCGGCTCGCGAGCGCCACCAGGCGCATGTGCAGCGCGGCGATCTCCTGCCGTTGCCGGTTGAGTTCGTCGCTCAGATCGGCATTCGCTCCCTCGAGGAATGAAAGCTTCGTCTCGAGCCGTTCCAGCCGGTCATCGCTCATGCGCATCGCCTCGCGGTCTGCAGGCAGGGAATATGCCCTAAGGGCGCCCGGCTGGCGCCGGCGCGGCCGATAATATGTCGTTCTTCAGCCCCGGCGAAGCCCGGCCGGCGCCCACCCGGGCCACGTGCAGATCGTCGGCGCACGCCGACCTTTACATATGCGGCCCCGTTTGACGACGGTACGGGCTTGCCGCTAGTCTGGCAGTGCGCCGATTTGAAGATCAGCTTGCGGGCGCGTAAGAAATCCGGCTAAAGCGATTCGGGACCCCGGTTCCCCCGCTCGTCAGGATTGAACGGTCGAATCCGGCCGGTTTCACCCGCACGCTCCCCCGTCGGCGCACGTGTAAACGATGCACAGGTGCCCGATGACGCGTTCCCTTGGTTCAGCCAGCGAACAGTATCCGACGGATCTGCGGACGTCCGGGGAGGCTCGGCATGTCTGATCTACTCGCCTCGCTGCTCAGCCGCCGTCCGTGGCTGCTAGCCGATGGTGGCATGGGCAGCAGCCTGTTTGAACGCGGCCTCGAGTCCGGCTACGCGCCGGAGCTGTGGAACGTGGAACACCCGGATCGGATCGCCGAGGTGCATCGCGGTTTCGTCACGGCCGGTGCCGACATCATTCTGACGAACTCCTTTGGCGGCACCCGCCATCGCCTGAAGCTTCACCAGGCGCAGGGCCGCGTCGCCGAGCTCAACGAGGCCGCCGCGCACGTCGCGCGCGCTGCCGCCGCGGAGCGCGCGGATGAGGTGGTGATCGCCGGCAGCATGGGACCGACCGGCGAGATCCTCGAACCGCTCGGGCCGATGACCGCGGCCGAAGCCGCCGAGGCGTTTGCCGAGCAGGCCGCCGCGCTCGCGCGCGGCGGCGTCGACGTACTGTGGATCGAGACCCTGTCGTCGGTCGAGGAGCTCGAGGCCGCGATCGCCGGAGCGCGGCAGACGGGTTTGCCGATCGTCAGCACGTTCAGCTTCGATACGAACGGCAAGACCATGATGGGCATCACGCCTGCGCAGCTCGCCGCTATACACGAGCGCACGCACCTCGCGGCATGCGGCAGCAACTGCGGCACGGGCGCGGCCGAGCTCGTCGCCTCGATCGTCAACCTGGCGAGCGCGTCTGCCCCGGATGCCGTACTGGTTGCGAAGGCGAACTGCGGCATTCCCCAGTACGTCGACGGCGCAATCCGCTTCAATGGCACGCCGGAGCTCATGGCACGCTATGCGTGCCTTGCCTACGACGCCGGGGCGCGGATCATCGGCGGCTGCTGCGGCACGTCAGCCGAACACCTGCGCGCCATGCGCGCGGCACTGCTCGCCCACGTGCGCGGGCAGCGCCCGGACACGGGAGCCATAGAGTCGATGCTGGGTCCCGTGTCAGCCGGGGCCCGCGCACTGCTCGACGGGCCGTCGGCGGCGGGCGAAGCGAGTGCGGCGGAACGAGCCAGCCGGCGCGCAGGGACGCCGCGGGCGCGACACGCGCGCGGCTGATTCCGGCCCACCCGCTGGTGCGGCCGCCGATTTGCGGGGCGGCCGTTACCGCAGTGCGGTAGAATGAGACCGCGGCACATGGCTCGCCGCGCACCCGCTCGTCCCTGCCTGCGCGATCATTGGGCAGCCTGCCTGCGGCCCCGGGGCACCAGCCCCGGATACGGAAGAGACATTCCTCGGGGGGCGAATACCGTTCCCCGCCGCACCGGCTCTGCCCAAGGTTCCCATGTCCGCCAGTTTCGCCAATCTCGGCCTCGGTGCCGAGCTCCTCAGCGCCCTCGCCGCACTCGGTTACGAAGAGCCCACCCACATCCAGCGCGAGGCGATCCCGCTGCTGCTGTCGGGCCGGGACATGCTCGGCCAGGCGGCAACCGGCACCGGCAAGACGGCTGCCTTCGCGCTGCCGTTGCTGCAGCGTCTCGCGGCAGGCAAGGCGCCGCCGCACCAGCCCGCGGTGCTCGTGCTCGTCCCGACCCGCGAGCTCGCGAACCAGGTCGCCGAGGCGTTCCATCGCTACGGCAGTGGCGCCGGCCGCGTGGTGCTGCCGATCTATGGTGGCCAGGACTTCCGGCGCCAGGTGATGGGCCTGAAGCGTGGCGCGCACGTCGTCGTCGCGACTCCCGGCAGGGCGCTCGATCACCTGCGACAGGGAACTCTCGCGCTCACGGGACTGCAGGCGATCGTGCTCGACGAGGCCGACGAGATGCTCGACATGGGCTTCGCCGAGGATATCGAGGCGATCCTCGGCGGCGCGCCGGCTGACTGTCAGGTGGCGCTGTTCTCCGCGACGATGCCGCCACGCATCGCCGCGATCGCTGCGACGCATCTGTCCGATCCCGCGCGCGTGCTGATCCCGCGCGAGACGACGGCGCCCGGCGATGCACCGCGCGTGCGCCAGGTCGGCTACGTGGTGCCGCGCGCGCACCGGCTCGCGGCGCTCGGACGCATCCTCGACGTCGAGGCGCCACGCCTGGCACTCGTGTTCTGTCGCACGCGTCTCGAGGTGGACGAGCTCGCCCAGACCCTCGCCGGCCGCGGCTTTCGCGTCGAGGCGCTGCATGGCGGCATGTCGCAGGACCAGCGCGAGCGCGTGATGAAGCAGGCCCGCAACGGTCTCGTCGACCTGCTGGTGGCGACCGACGTTGCCGCCCGCGGCATTGACATCGGCCACCTGTCGCACGTCGTGAACTTCGGCGTCCCCGAGTCGAGCGAGACGTACGTGCACCGCATCGGCCGTACCGGGCGCGCCGGGCGGGAGGGCGTCGCAATCACCATCGCCGAGCCGCGCGAACAGCGCTTGGTGCGCAACATAGAGCGCCAGATCCGTCAGGTGATTGCGCTCGAGTCCGTGCCGACCGTCAACGACGTGCGCGCCCGCAAGCTCGCCCTGACCTCGAGCGCGCTGCGCGAACTCCTCGAGGCCGGCGAGCTCGAGCAGTATCGCGACGTCGCCGAATCGCTGGCCGCAGACTTCGATCCGCTCGACGTCGCGGCGGCCGCGGTCAAGCTCGCGCACGCCGCGAATTCCGGCAGCGACGCCAAGGACGAACGCGACATTCCGGCCGCAGGCGAGAGTCGTCAGTACGGCGAGCCCGCGGCGGCCGAGTCGCGTGGCGCGGAGCGCGGGCCACGGCCGCGCGGCGCGCCGCCGGGTGGCCCCCGTCCGGCGCGCGGGAACTCGGCTGGCATGGTACGGATCCGCGTCGGGCTCGGCCGGCGCGGCGGCATCCGCCCCGGCGATCTCGTGGGGGCGATCGCCAATGAAGCCGGAATCGATGCGCGCGGCATCGGCGCCATCGACATCGCCGACAGCTACTCGCTGGTCGAGGTCGACGAAACGGTCGCGGAGCGCGTCGTCGGCGCACTCTCGCGAGCTCGCCTCAAGGGCCAGAAGGTTGCGGTCAGCCGGGACGCCGGCGACGATTCCGGTGTCGAGTCTGACGTGCGCGGCGGCGCACCGCCGTTCCGCCGACCCCCGCACCGCGGCAAGCCACCGCGCGGGCCGCGCAAATAGCGGCGCTCCTGCGGTACTGCCCGTGGCGAATCACCGCTTGGCGCTCAGCAGCCAGGCGAGGACGTGCAGCGACATCGGCACCGCGATCAGGGGCACGAGCAGCGGCAAGGCGCCCCAGGGGGGCGGTACGTGCCAGGCGACGTCAGCGAATTGCCCGATCGCGGTGAGCGTCAGCGGCGCACCGCCATAGCCGCCGACCCAGCTCAGCACCTGCAGTACCAGCAGCGCCGGCACCAGCAGCACCGCCGCGAGCGTCACGTACTTCACTGTCCAGCCGAGCCAGCTGCCGAGCAGCGGCGGCTTAGTGGCGAGCGGGCGTGCAACCGGGGCCATGGCGAGTCGTGCCGCGGTCGCGCCGTGGCGCTATGCCGCCGCTGCGGCGGACGGATTGCGTCGCGTGAACAGCGCGTCGACGACGTGAATCACGCCATTTGAGGCGAGCAGGTCGGTCGCCGCGAGGCGCGCACCGTTCACCGTCAGCGCGCCGTCATCGAGCGCGATCACGAGCGACGACCCTTCGATCGTGCGGATCAGTCCCGGCTTCAGGTCGCGGGCGTGCACGGCACCCGACAGCACGTGGCAGGTCAGGATCGTCTGCAGGCGCCGGAAATCCTTGAGCAGCGCACGCAACGCGCCAGGCGTGAGGACGGAAAAAGCCGCCTCGCTCGGTGCGAACAGCGTGTACGGCCCGGGCGTACGCAGGGTATCGGCGAGATTTGCGGCCTTCAGGGCAGAAAGCAGCGTCGCGAAACGGCCGTCGTCAGCGGCGGTTGCCGTGATGGTCTTGATGGGGGTATTCCTGGCCGTGGCGGCCGCATGAGGGCTCGCCGATTATGCGCCTCGGCCGGGCGCGATGTTGGTCAATGACGATTAAGACTGTCGGGCGCCGGCTGCCGGCCCGGTCGCGCGCAGCCAGGCCGTCACCTGGTGCAGTGAATCGCACACGTAGGGGACGCCGGCCGTTGGCGGGACGAGGTCCGGGACCATGACGACGGTCATGCCGGCAGCGTGCGCCGCCGTCACGCCGGGGATCGAATCCTCGAGCGCGAGGCACTCGGAAGCCGGCACCCCGAGGCTCTCGGCGGCTCGCAGGTAGATGTCGGGAGCAGGTTTGCTGCGCGCGACCTCATCGCCGCACACGACGGCGTCCATGCGGTCGACGAGCGTGCCGAGGCTGAGGAGCGCGTTCTCGCGTGCGGTGGACGTGGCCACGGCACGCGGTATGCGCGCCGAGTCCAGGAATTCCAGAAGTTCGAGGAGTCCCGCCTTGAGCGGCACGCCGTGCGTCCGCAGCGTCTCCCGCCACAGCGCCCGGACCTCGGCGTACACCGTCGCGAAGTCGAAGTCCGGGCCGTAGTGCGCCCGCAGGTCCGCCTGCGTCTCGACCGTGCGCCGGCCGATGAGCGTACGGTGCAGTGACTCGCTGAAGCCGAAGCCGCGGCGCGCCGCAACCGTCTGCCAGGCCCACAGGTCGAGCCGCTCGCTGTCGAGCATCAGGCCGTCCATGTCGAAAATCACGGCCGCCGGGCGGCGCGGCTGGAGTCCCTTGATTGGCATGGCACGTGCGGGCCTGATTCCGGGGCTGCGAGACTAGCAGCCCGCGCTGCCGGTCGCACGAACTGGCTGCCTCACACGCCCGAATAGCTCGCGCGGAAGCGCTCGCGGATCGCGTCGATCTCGGCGTCGACCATCGGCGGCAGCTTCGTGACGACGTGCTCGGCCGTCAGGCGCTCGATGTCGGCATCGATGCGTTCGTGCAGGTTGAGGTCCGCGAGCGAGCTCATCGAGGTCGGCATCTGCGGCCCGAAGTAGCGCGTCTGCCACAGCTGCTCGCGGCAGTGGCTGGCAGTATGGTCGAGCGCGAGATAATTGCCGCGCGGACCGACCGTGGCGGCGAGCGACAGTGCGAGCCGCTCGTCGTCCACAGCGACCCCCTGCCAGAGGTTGCGCAGCAGTCCCGCCAGATCGTCGCACAGGAGCAGCGAATGCAGCGAGTAAGTCATGCCCTCGTCGAGCGAACCGAGGTAGTCGCAGGTCGCCGGGCGACTGTAGAAGGTCTGCATCATGTTGGTCGAGATTTCCCAGACCGCGTCCTCGTTGAAGCGCCGTGCACCCGACTGGCCGCCGATCCCGGTGAACGATGGCACGCCGAGCGTGCGACGCACCTGGCACATGACCATGTCGGCGAGCGAGGTCTGCACGAGATTGCCGATGCTGCCGGTCGCCGGCTCCATGAAGTTGACGTCGGAACTGCCGATGACGAAGCAGCCCGGCCTTGCGAGCTGCGCGAGCGTCATGCCGGCGAAATCCGTGGCGAGGCTCTGTGCGATGCAGCCTGCCGCCGTGATTGGCGAGGAAGCACCGCCGATCGGCAGCGTGCCGACACTGGCCGGCACGCCGGAGCGCGCGCACAGCAGCACCTGGTCGACGTGCGTCTTCGCGAAATTGAGCGGCAGAGGCGTGATGATCGTCAGGAAGTACGGCTTCTCGGCGAGGGCAGCGCGGCCGCCGCGGATCGCGGCCGCCATGTCGATCACGACGCCGAGCGACTCGGCGTGCTCGCACAGGTACTCGAGCGGCTTCGTCGTGTTGCGCGCCATGATGGCGAACTCGCCGATCTCGCCGTGGATGTCCGAGTGCGGGACATCCTTGCACGCGATGCAGACGCCATCGATGTTCGGCAGCGCATCGGCGATGCGCGTGATGCGCGCGAGATCCGCAGCAGTGCTCGGACGCGGCTCGCCGCTCTGCGGGTCGTAGACCCGGATGCACGTCATGCCGGGAAAGAACCAGGTGTGCTGGTTGTCGAGCGTGAGGCTGCGCGTGCCGCTGCGGTCCCAGAGCTGCGCCTGGCGGGCGACCGACTGGAGCGCAGCCTCGACGGTTGCGCGCGGCATGCGCACGATGCCATCGGCGCCGACGTCGCAGCCGGCGGCGGCAAACAGCGCCGGGGCCTCGCTGTCCGGATCGAAGCCCGCGCCGCCCTGCTCGAGCAGCGTGAGTGCCGCATCGATCAGGCGTCTGGCAAGAGCCGGCGCCAGCGGGTCATAGGCTGCAGTCGGACCGACGTGAAGGCCCGGATCGGCCGGTGCCGCCACCACGGACCGCACGCCGCGCCTGCGTGTGCGCACGGATTCCTGACGCATGCTAGACCCTCCGCGGCGCTTTCCTTTGGGGGCGCCGGCCCGCACAATTCTGCGCGCTGTCACCGGTCCGTTTGACGCGGTTTGTGCGGATACCAACCCCATGAATGATTCTCGTTACGCGCCGCTGTTCGAGCCTGTTCGCATCGGTCCAGTCACTGCGCCGAACCGCTTCTATCAGGTGCCGCACTGCACCGGGATGGGGCATGCGCTGCCGCGCACGCTCGCTGCCATGCGCTCGATGAAGGCGGAGGGCGGCTGGGGAGTGGTCTGTACCGAGTACTGCTCGATCCACCCTAGTTCCGACGACCAGCCGTATCCGTTCGCCTCGATGTGGGATGACGGCGACATCGCAAATCTCGCAGCGATGGCGGACGGCGTGCACGCGCACGGGGCGCTTGCCGGCATCGAACTCTGGCACGGTGGCAGTTACGTCGCGAACCTCGCGACCCGGCTGCCTTCGATCGGCGTGCGCTCGACGCCCGGGCGCACGGACCCGATCCAGTCGCAGCGCATGGATCGCCGCGACATCCGCGAACTGCGCCGCTGGCACCGCGACGCGGCGCTGCGTGCGCGTAAGGCCGGCTTTGACATCATCTATGTGTACCCGACCCACGGCTACCTGGTCGCGGAATTCCTGTCGCGCACTCTGAACGGCCGCACCGACGAATACGGCGGCTCGCTCGAGAACCGCATGCGGCTGATGCGCGAGCTCATCGAGGAGACCCGCGAGGCGGTGGGCGACCGCTGCGCGGTGGCGGTGCGCTTCGCGGGCAACGGCCACGGCGAGGAGCACCTGAGCGCGGACGAGGCGCACGACGTGCTCGCCGCTCTCGGGCAGCTGCCGGACCTGTGGGACATGGTCATTTCCGACTACGACGAGGAGATGGGTTCGTCGCGTTTCGTCCGCGACGGCGCGCTCGAGGAACGCGTCGCCTACGCGAGGAAGCTCACCGGCAAGCCGGTCGTGTCGGTCGGGCGCTTCACCTCGCCGGACGCGATGCTCGGCCAGCTGCGGCGCGGCGTCCTCGACCTGATAGGCGCCGCGCGACCCTCGATCGCCGACCCTTTCATGCCCACCAAGATCCGCGAAGGGCGCCTCGAGGACATCCGCGAGTGCATCGGCTGCAACATCTGCTACGCGCATAACTTCAGGGGGTCGGCGCTGCGCTGTACGCAGAACCCGACGATGGGCGAGGAGTGGCGGTCCGGCTGGCATCCGGAACGCGTGCCGCGCGACGGCCAGGGATCTGTGCTGATCGTCGGTGCGGGCCCTGCGGGCCTCGAGGCGGCGCACATTCTCGGCAAGCGTGGCTTCGACGTCGCGCTCGCCGATGCGGCCGGCAGCGCCGGCGGGCGGGTCACGCGCGAGAGCCGCCTGCCCGGTCTCGCGGAATGGGCGCGCGTCCGGGACTACCGCCTCGGCCAGATCGGTCGCATGCCGAACGTCTCGCTGTACCTCGGGAGCCGCATGACGGCGGCAGACGTCCGCGAGTTTGGTGCCGCGCACGTACTGGTCGCCACCGGGGCGCGCTGGCGCCGCGACGGCATCGGACGCTGGCACGCGCGGCCGATTGCCGCGCTCGCGGCCGAGAACGTGTATACGCCCGATGACATTCTCGACGGCCGGCTACCCGAAGGCGAGGTCGTCGTGTTCGATGACGACCACTATTACATGGGGCCCGTGCTTGCGCTCAAGCTGGCGCTGGCCGGAGCGCAGGTGCGCTACGTGACCACCGAAGGGCGCGCTGGTTCGTGGAGCCTGTTCACTGCCGAGCAGGACCGCACGCAGCGCCAGCTCCTCGAGCATGGCGTCACGATCGAGGCCAACCTCGCGCTCGAGGCGGCGCGTGGCGGCGAGGCAACGCTCGCGTGCGTCTTCACCGGGCGCGTGCGCGTCGTGGCCGCCACCGCGATCGTGCTCGTCACCTCGCGCCAGCCGGAGGAGCTGCTCTACCGCGAACTCGTGGGCGAGGGCGCGGACGACGCGCCGTCCGCGAACGAAGGGCCGCGCGTCGAGCGCATCGGCGACTGCCTGCAGCCGGCCTTGATCGCGCACGCAGTGTACTCGGGTCACCGCGCGGCGCGCGCGCTCGCTGCGAGCACCGCGGGTCCGCACCGCGACCGCGTCGTGATCTGAGCGGCGGCTCAGGCCCCGGGATCACCTGCGCTGGGCGGGAGGACCCGTGCTCCGCTTCTCAGCGCCTCGAGCTGGTCGCGATGTCGAATCGCCTCGGTGCGCACGAATGCGGCAAAGGCCGCGACCGCATTGTCCTCCGCGAGCCAGCGAGGGAAGGCGAAGCGGTACTCGCCCGGCACCCGCAGCCAGTCGCGGAACGGCGTCTCGATGCGACCCGCGACGATGTCCGCGGCCGCCAGCACGTCGCTGACGAGGGCGATTCCCTGGCCGGCGAGCGCCGCATCGATCGCGAGGCCCGGATCACTGTAGTGCGCGCCGCGCGCCGCATCGACCGCCCGCGCGCCCACGGCGCGCAGCCACACGAGCCAGTTCTCGCGCCGTTCGTCGTGGATCAGCGGCTCCTCGGCGAGCTCGTCGGGGCGCTGCAGGATGCCCCGCGTGCCGCCGGCAGCGCGGCCGGGGCCGAGGTGATCGTCGAACAGCAGCTCCTCGATGCGATCGGCGCCGGTAGACCTCAGGCGGCCGATGACGAACTCGACCTCCTGGCGGTCGAAGTCCGTCAGGCGCTCCGAGGTATCGAGCCACAAGTCGATCTCCGGTCGTTGCCGGCGGAATTCGGCGAGCCGCGGCACGAGCCAGAAGCGCGCGAAGGCGGCGTCACAGGCGACGATGAGCGTCCCGGACGACTTGTACGGGGCGAGCCGGGCGACCCCGACGCTCAGCAGTTCGAGCGACTCGCGCACCGTCGCGAGGAAGTCGCGGCCGGCGTCCGTCAGTACGAGTTCACGCGGCAGGCGCTGGAACAGCCGCTGTCCGAGCGCCGACTCGAGCTGCCGCACCTGGTGGCTGACGGCCGAGGGCGTGAGCGCGAGCTCGTCGGCGGCCTTGGCGAAGCTGCCGTACCGCGCCGCGGCCTCGAAGCCGCGCAGCGTATTGAGCGGCGGCAGGCGGACCCTGTCTCCCATGATCTGGATGCTCCGGCGAATTTGCTGCGTGGCTGGCGCGAAATCACTTCGCGGCTCCCGGATCGACGCCGGAATATAGTGCCTGCACGTCCGGCTTGCACCATTGCCTGAGCCGGGCCAGCCGCGAGGACGTACATGAAGCCCGTCGACCTTGGATTTTCGATGCCCGCCGAGTCCGCCCCCCATACGGGCTGCTGGATGGCCTGGCCGAAGCGCGTGGAGCTCTGGAACGAGCATTTCGAGGCTGCCCGTGACGACTACGCGCGGGTGGCCCAGGCGATCGCCCGCTTCGAGCGGCTGACGATGGTGGCGGACCCCGCGCACGTCGCCGATGCCAGGCGCCGGTGCGGGCCGTCCGTGCAGGTCGTCGCGCTGCCGATCGACGACTCCTGGCTCCGCGATTCGGGACCGACTTTTCTTCTCGACCGCACCGGCAGGCGCGCCGCGGCGGCATTCCGCTTCAATGCCTGGGGCGAAAAGGTGAGGCCGTATGACCTCGACGCCGCGGTCGGTGCTGGCATCGGACGGCTGGTGGGGCTCCCGGTGTACGAGTCGGATCTGGTTGTGGAAGGGGGCGGCTTCTACTCGGACGGGGAGGGCACTCTGTTCACGGCGGAAACCTGCGTACTGAACCCCAACCGCAATCCAGGGCTCAGCAAGGCTGATGCCGAGGCGGAGCTCAAGGCCATGCTCGGGATGAAGAAGGTGATCTGGCTGCCGGGCGATGCAACCGACACCGCCACCGACGGTCACGTGGACGGCTACATCGCCGTCGTCCGGCCGGGCGTGCTGCTGCTCGAGGTCGTGGCGGATCCGGCTGATCCACGCTTCGAGATCATGGCCGAGAACCGGCGCGTACTCGAGACCGAGACCGATGCACGCGGGCGACGTTTCGAGCTGATCCCGATTGCCGAGGCGCCGCGCAGCTCCGTGCCGGCCGGTGAATCGGCATTCTGCCGGTCGTACGTCAATTTCTATCTCGCCAACGGGGCGGTAATTGCGCCGTCGTACGGAATCGACCAGGACCGGGAGGTGGTTGCGACCCTGCGCCGGGCCTACCCGGACCGCGAAATCGTCCTGGTGCCGCTCAACGACCTGTTTCGCGGCGGCGGCGGGATACACTGCATCACCCAGCAGGAGCCGGCGCCGGTCGCTGGCGCCTGACACCCGTCAAATCGTGAGGATGCCCAATGCGTGAGGTTTCGCTCGCAGCCACCCAGTTCACCTGCAGCTGGAATACGGACGAGAACGTCGCCAAGGCCGAGCGGCTCGTCCGCCAGGCGGCCGCGGCCGGCGCGAATGTCGTGCTGATCCAGGAGCTGTTCGAGACGCCCTATTTCTGCGCGGTGCAGAAGCGTGAGTTCATGGACCTCGCGCGACCCATCGACGGCCATCCGACGATCGAACGACTGCGGCGCGTCGCCCGAGAGCTCGGTGTCGTAATCCCCGTGTCGGTGTTCGAGCGCGCCGGCACGGCGATGTTCAACTCGGTCGTCGTCCTCGACGCCGACGGCAGCACCGTCGGCCACTACCGCAAGAGCCACATTCCGCAGGCGCCGGGTTACGAGGAGAAGTACTACTTCTCGCCAGGCGACACCGGCTTTCGTCCGATTCCGACTGCCTTCGGTAGGCTCGGCATCGCGATCTGCTGGGATCAGTGGTTTCCCGAGCTGGCACGCTCGCTGGTGCTGCAGGGCGCCGAGTTCCTGCTCTATCCGACCGCGATCGGCAGCGAGCCGGGATCACCCGACCTCGACTCGATGGAGCACTGGCGCGTCGTGATGCGGGGGCATGCCGGCGCCAACATGGTGCCAGTCGTCGCCTCGAACCGCATCGGCAGCGAGACGACCGACGGCGTGGCGATGACTTTCTACGGGTCTTCGTTCATCGCGAACCACCTGGGCGCCCTCGTGGCCGCGGCCGACCGCACGTCGGAAGCGGTGCTGGTGCACCGCTTCGACCTCGATGCCTGCCGCGCGTACCGCGAGAGCTGGGGCTGCTTCCGCGACCGCCGCCCGGACCTGTACGGGGCGCTCGCGACCCTCGACGGCAGGAACGTCGGCGCACCGAGGGCCTGATGCAGTGAGGGCGGGCGCCAGCGCACAGCCGACGATGCGCGCGCGCGGCTGGCTGGCGGCGCTGGCACTCGCGTGCACGCTGGTGGCGAACGCCGCTGGCGGGTCGGAGCACGAAGCGCCATCGCGGGTCCTCAATCTCTATTCCTGGTCGGAGTATTTTCCCGAGGCCGTCATCCGCCGTTTCGAGGCCGAGACCGGCATCAAGGTCAACTACTCGGTGTTCGACTCGAACGACGTCGCCGAGACGACGCTGATTGCCGGCCGCTCGGGCTTCGACCTCGTTACGGTGAACGCCTCGCCACACCTCGGTCGCCAGATTCCGAAGGGTCTGTGGCGGCCGCTCGACGTTTCCAGCATCCACAACTACGCAAACATCGATCCGAAGCTGCTCGAGATGCTGCGGCACGTGGATCCCGGCAACCGCTATGCGATCCCCTATATGTGGGGAACGATAGGCATCATCTACAACCCTGACCTCGTCCGGGCGCACATGCCAAATGCGCCGGTCGACAGTCTCGACATGGTGTTTCGACCGGACGTGGTCAGTCGGCTGCGCGGCTGCGGCATCAGCATCCTCAGTTCGTGGATCGACGTCCTGCCGCTGCTGTCGATCTACGTCGGACAGCGCGACCTGTCGATCGATCCGCGGGCCCTCGAGCAGCTCGCCGTCGCGTTCGCGCGCGTTCGTCCCGCGATCCGGCGGATCACGACGTCCGGCTACTACGACCAGCTGGCGCGCGGCGAGCTGTGCGTTTCCCTCGGCTACTCGGCCGACGCGATGGTGGCGGTGCGGCACGCCGCCGAGCAGCACACGAACATCCGGATCGCCTTCAGCGCGCCGCGCGAAGCCGTTCCGGTGTACATCGACGCCTACGCCATCCCGGCGAGCGCCAGGCACGCGGACGCCGCGCTGCGCTTCATCGACTTCACGCTGCGTCCGGAGATCGGCGCCGCACTCGCCCATGCGACCGGCTTCGCGGTGGCGAATGCCGCCGCCGTCAGGCTGCTCGAACCGGGACTGCGCGACAATCCGATGGTCTACCCGTCCGAGGACGTCCGTCGGCGGCTCTTCCTGGATCGCGGCTATTCGATGGAGGAAACCCGCATGCTGTCCCGAACCTGGCTGCGCATGAAGACGGGCTACTGAACATGGCAACTGGTGCTGCACCGATACTTGCGATACGAGGCCTCAGCAAGTCATTCGGCGCGACCGCGGTGCTGCACGAGGTGTCGCTCGACGTGCCGCGCGGCGCGATCGTCGCTCTGCTCGGCGCATCGGGCTCTGGCAAGACGACCTTGCTGCAGGCGATCGCCGGACTCGTCGAGCCGGACGCCGGGTCGATCGTGCTCGATGGCCGCGAGATCGGCGCGGCGCCCGCATTCGAGCGTTCCGTGAACATGATGTTCCAGAGCTACGCGCTGTTCCCGCACCTGAGCGTCGCCGACAACATCGCCTACGGTCTGCGGGCGCGCCGCGCGCCGCGCGCGGAGCGCGAGCAGCTCGTCGCCTGGGCGCTCGACCTGGTGCGGCTCGAGGGGCTGGGTGCGCGCAGGCCCGAGCAGCTCTCGGGCGGGCAACGCCAGCGCGTCGCGCTCGCCCGCTGCCTCGTGATGAAGCCGACGGTGCTCCTGCTAGACGAGCCGATGGCGGCGCTAGACCGGGGGCTGCGGGCGGCAGTGCAGCGCGAGCTCGTCGGCATCCAGCGTCGCGTCGGCACGACCTTCATCCTCGTCACGCACGACCAGGACGAGGCGATGGCCATGGCCGACTACGTCGCCGTGATGGACAAGGGGCGAATCGTGCAGTTCGGGCCGCCGCGCGAGGTCTATGAGGCGCCGACCACGCGCTTCGTCGCGTCCTTTCTCGGGACGATCAACCTGTTCGAAGGGCAGGCCGTTCCCGGCAGCCCGTCGGGCCGTGGCCTCGCGACCGCGGACGGCCTTCAGGTGACCGCCGCCGCTCCGCTGCCGGCGGCAGCGGCGGCGTGCCTCGGCGTCAGGCCTGAAAAGATGTCGCTGGCGCGCGAGCCGACCGGTCTCGGCAACGACTTTCCCGGCACGGTCGAGGAGGTCTCCTACTGCGGAAACCTGACCTACGCGGTCGTGCGACTGAATCCGGCACGCCAGCTCGCCGTGGTCGTCCTGAACGGAACGCACGGCACCCGCGCAGGCCTGGCCGTTGGCGAGCGGGTCCACGTGGGGTTTCCGCCCGAGGCCCTGGTGGCCCTGCCCGCATGAAGCGCGCGCGCCTCTCGCGGCTCGAGCAGCTGACGATACTGATCCCGTTCGCGTGGCTGCTCGCATTCCTGGCGCTGCCGATCCTGGCGGTCATCGCGCTCGCGTTCCACGAGATCGCCGATTCGATACCGCCGGTTCAGCCGCTCGTCAGTCACGTGAACGGTCACTGGGCCGTGCATGCAAGCCTGCGGGGCATGCAGATCGTGACAACGGACCCGCTCTACATCGGCGCCTTCCGCACCGCGCTCGTCAATGCAGCACTCACGACCCTCGGCTGCGCACTCGTCGGATTTCCACTGGCATATGCGATCGCCCGCGCACCCGAGCGGCGCCGCAACCTGTACGTGCTGCTGATGATCCTGCCGTTCTGGACGTCGTTTCTCATGCGCGCGTACGCGTGGATCGGCCTGATTCGCGATTCCGGGCCTCTCAATTCCCTGCTGCTCGCCGTCGGGCTGATCCACGAGCCGATCCCGATCCTGTACACGCCGGCGGCCGTGCTGCTCGTCATGGTCTACTCATACCTGCCGTTCTTCGTGCTGCCCATGTACGCGGTGCTCGAGAAGCTGCCCGCTGACCTGCTCGCGGCGGCCGCCGACCTCGGGGCGCGACCGTGGCACGTCTTCCGGACCGTCACCTTGCCACTGTCGCTGCCGGGGCTCGTGTCCGGTGCGGTCCTCGTGTTCGTGCCGGCGGTTGGCGAGTACGTGATCCCGGAGCTGGTCGGCAACAGCGACTCGGTCATGATCGGCGGAATCCTGTGGGAGGAGTTCTTCCAGAACCGCGACTGGCCGCTCGCCGCCACTATCGCGCTCGGGACGCTCGGGCTGCTGGTGCTGCCGGCACTCGTGCTGCGCCGCTGGTTCACCAGCATGGCAGCGGCGCGCATATGAGCTCCGGCCGCGAGCGGGGCTGGCAGACGCTGACGCTCGTGCTCGCGTTCGCGTTCCTTTACACGCCGATCGCGTGGATCGTCGTCTTTTCCTTCATCGGCGATCCGGCGGACTCGAGCGGCACGCAATTGTCACTGCACTGGTACCGCGCGCTCCTCGAGAACGAAGAATTGCAGGATGCGGCCGGACGCTCGCTGAAGCTCGCACTGATGTCGTCGCCGCTGGCGACCCTGCTCGGCACGCTTGCCGGCATCTCGCTTGCGAGGCTCGAGCGGTTTCCAGGCCGGGCAGCGCTGATCGCGCTGCTGGCTGTACCCATTTTTGCTCCCGAGGTGCTGCTCGGCTTCGCGTTCCTGATGCTGTTCGCGGCGTTCGAGGCTGCCACCGGTCTGGCAGCCGGCAAGGGAATGCTGACACTCGTGATCGCGCACGCGACGCTGGGGACCCCGGTGGTGGCCTCGATCGTCTTCGCGCGGGTCGTCGATCGTGATCAGTCGCTCGAGGCCGCGGCGCGCGACCTCGGCGCGCGGCCGCTGCGCGTGCTGGCGACCGTGACGCTGCCGCTCGCGGCGCCGGCCGTGCTGTCCGGCTGGCTGCTGGCGGTCACGCTGTCGTTCGACGACGTCGTGACGTCGAGTTTCCTGGCGGGTCCGGAGAATACGACCTTGCCGATGGCGATCTTCTCCGGGCTGCGTCTCGGGCTCGATCCGCAGATCAACGCGGTGGGGACTATCCTGATCGGCGCTGTGTCACTGATCATCGTCGTGTCGTTCGCGGCCGTGCGACTCAGGCCGCGAGCCAAGGCCTAGCGGCGCCGACTGCGCCGCGCTGGCTGCGCGTCAGCCTCCCGGGCCGGGAGCTCGTCGCCGAAGAATTGCGTCAGAAAACCGATGGCGGCCGCCTTGGCGAGGCGGACGTGCGCGGCCGTCAGCCGCCCGTGCTCGATCATCGATGCCGTGAACACCGTGTCGACGATCTCCGTCGCAAGAAATGCGACGCGCGCACGCTGTGAGATGCGGGGTACCACAAACAGCTGGTCAAGCACGCGCAACGCGAGCCCGGAGCGGACCCGGTCCGCCTCTCGGTCTATGCGCTTCAGGTGCGGCGGAGTCTGACCGCCGATCACCAGTTTTGCGGCGACCGGGTGGCTGCGATTGAAACGCGCGCCGCGCTCGACGAGGCAAGCGACGACCGCCTGCCAGCTGCGCGACTGGGCCGGGCTCAGCGGGCGCATCAGCGCGGCATCCATCCCCGCGCGGTCATGCTCCACGAGCGCGCGGCAGATCGCGTCCAGGTCGGGATAGAAGTAGTAGGCGGAACTCGGCGGCACGCGGGCACGCGCGCACACCGCTGCGTAGGTCACGGCGCCGAGTGGCAGGCGGATGACCAGTTCGCCCGCCGCACGCAGCAGGCGTTCGCGACGGCGATCGCCCCGCCGCTGCGTGCGCGGTACGCGTCTCAGAGTTCGTCGCATTTGTCGACCTGCCTCCAGGCGGCCTGCGGATTGCCCCGAATCCAACCTGCGGGCCGCTGCAGGCGTTCCGGGTTGGGCGCCGGATGGTTTCCAGATATTCCATAAACTCGGCGACCCCCGAGTATCTGGTGACAACCGGCCGGCGACACAGTATATAGGTAACGAATCCGGGGGACGCCCGCGCTTGTGCCGCGGTGCGGCAGGCAGCCGGCCTGCAGGGACGCGCCCCGGGAATGGCCTTTGACATTCAATCAGCGCGGCAGACTGACCGCGTCGTTCCGGGGGACCCTGATGAACAGTAACAAGCTCCTGAGCATTGCCATCGGCGCCGCATGCCTCGCGGCGCGAGGCGCCCATGCCGAAACGCCGGCCGCACTGCCGCAGGCGGATGCACTCGCGGAAGTCGTCGTGACGGCGCAGCGCCGCTCGCAGAACGTTCAGGACGTGCCGATCTCTATACAGGTCGTCTCCGGCGATTCGCTGCAGCGGCTCGCTGCCGACAATCTCGGCGACATGGCGAACTTCGTGCCGGGACTCGTGGTGTCTTCCGACAGCCCCACCCAGCCCCACTTCCAGCTGCGCGGCATAGGCGCCAGCGACTTCGGGGTCGGCACGGACCCGGCGGTCGGCGTGTACGTGGATGGCGTGTATGCGTCGCGTTCCGGTGCGTCGCTCCTTGCGTTCAATGACATCGAGCGGATCGAGGTGCTGGACGGGCCACAGGGCACCCTGTTCGGCCGCAGCAGTGCGGCCGGTGCCATCTCGATCACCACGAAGAAGCCAACAGACGAGTACGAGGGCAGCCTCGATCTGCGCTTTGGCAACTACGGCAAGGAGCGCCTGGAGGCAATGTTCAATGCGCCGCTCGGCGACGGCATGGCGCTGCGCGTCAACTTCGTCGACAATCGTGCCACCGGTTTTATCAAGGACGCCGCGACCGGCGCCGACCTCGATCCCGAGAAGGACTGGGCAAGCCGCGTGGCGTTCCGCTGGGACATTTCGCCGGATTCGCGGCTGACGATCGCCTGGAACCACGACAATCTCGACCAGCTCGCACGCCCGCCGATCAGCCTGGTTGCGGTGCCACCTGCCGGGTCGTTTTCGACTCCGCTGCCGCCCAACCCCGGATTCACCGGCGCCGGACTGTTGAACCCGATCAACGCGCCGGTGTTCGATGATGCCGTCGGCAACGCGGAAAATCGCAATCTCGACGACTTCGTCGTCAACTTCGAGCATCACTTCGGAGACGTGACGTTCACTTCACTCACCGACTGGCGCCAGTTCAAGACCTTCAATCGGGAAGGCGAAACCGGCACCCAGAGCCTCGCGACGTATTTCGATACGGCGAACATCGAGCACAACGATCAGTGGTACCAGGAGTTTCGGCTGCAGGCCAAGAACTCGCTGGCGGACTGGGTGCTGGGGGCCAGCTATTCATTCGAGCACGCGCAGCAGGCTGCGCAGACGAATACCTACACCGACACTGTTGACACGGTGCTCAATAACGTCGGCGGCGTGCCCGGTGGGTTGTTCGGCCCGACGAGCGCAGCGCTCGCGCAGTTTGGCATTCCGGTCAATCTTCTCGGCCTTCCGTGGCAGGAGACGATGTATGACGACGGTCGATTCAAGTCTCTCGGTGTCTTCGGCGACGTGATCTGGCACCTGACGGACGAATTGAACTTGACGACTGGCATCCGCTATTCGCACGACACCAAGGAATACACGTGGCTTGCACCAGCACGCGTGTCCCCGGCGCTCAATACTGACCTGAACACGCTGAATCAACTCGGTGTCTTCTCGGCGATCGGTATTCCCGAGAGCACCTATTTCTTCAACCTCATCTTTCCCGAAGGCGGATTGCAAGGCGTGCCGTTCACTGATAGCGGATCGTGGAGCGATTTCAGCCCGCGTGTGGTCCTCGACTACCGCATGAATCCCAACGTGATGCTTTACGCATCGGTTGCGAAGGGCTTCACGCCGGGCGGCTTCGATAGCGTCGACATCAACGGACGTTACGCCAACGAAACGGTGTGGAACTACGAGGCCGGCATCAAGTCGACGCTCCCAGACGCCCACGTCGTGCTCGACGCGTCGGTCTACCACTACAACTACAACAACAAGCAGGCGCTGGTACTCAGCAACGTGTCGGGCTCGACCTCGGTTGTGCCTGAGTACCAGGTCTCGGTCAGCAACCAGGAGGCGACCGGTGTCGATCTCGACATGCGCTGGCAGCCGGTGACACCAGTGACCGTCACATTGTCGGGGCGATACATCGACTCGACCTACACGAAATACGCTTCGGCGGCGCTCGAAGAGTACGACTCGTTCGTGCCGGCGATCGCAGCTGTCAACCCCAACCTCGCCGGTCAGCCCACCGGAGAACCACTGTGGTCGTTCGCGGCAACCGTCGACTACGTGGTCCCGCTCGACAGCCGTGGCAGCGTGGACTTCTTCGCTGGCCAGAGTTACCGCGGTGCGACGCGCTGCAACAGCGAGGCGCAGGCGACGTTCACCTGCCTGCCGGGAGCGCCCTTCCACCTGGGGCAAGCCCAGAACCAGACGGACGCACGCATTGGCTGGCGCGCCGACAAGAACCGGTGGGGCGTGTCGTTCTACGCGACCAACCTGTTCAACGAGCGCTACGTGACCAGTATCGATACGATCACGGCATCCACGATCGGTACGCCATACGCGCTGATCAACGCGCCGCGGCGCTACGGCGTCGACCTGCATGCGGCGTTCTGACGCCAACCCGGGTGCACGCGGCGCCCTGCGCCGCGCAGCCCTTGGGTTGGTCGTCTTGCTGGCAGCCACCGGGGCGCGTGCGGCGGCGTCCGACGGCCACGCGCTCTACGCGCCGTGTGCGGCGTGCCACGGCGTGCATGCTGAAGGCTCGACCTCGACCGGCGCGCCGCCGCTGGCGGGCCTCGACGCGGCCTATGTCGCACGCCAGCTGAATGGTTTCGCCTCTGGCTGGCGCGGCACCGCCGCTGGCGACTCGATGGGTGCAGCGATGCGCGCGATGGCCGTGGCGATTCGGGATGACGCGGCCCGCACCGCGCTGGGTCGATACGTCGCCGGCCTGCCGCTGCGGTCGGGCGCATGGGGAGTGCAGGGCAACGACAACGGCCGCAACTACTGGAATGCAATCTGCAGCGCCTGCCACGGCGCGAACGGCAAGGGCAACGAGGCGCTCGGCGCACCGCGGCTCACGGGCATGCCGGTGGCGTACCTGCAGCGCCAGTTCGCGGCGTTCCGCTCCGGCACGCGCGGCGCGGCTGCTGGCGACAGGCTCGGCGCGCAGATGCGAGCGGTGGCCGGGATGCTGCCGGATGCCCGCACCGCCGATGACGTGATCGGCTACGTCGCGGGGCTCGCGCCCTGATGGCGATCCGCTCCTGCCGTGGGCTTGTCATGGTGGCGCTGCTGATACCGGCGCTGGCCGCGGCCGTGACTCTCTCGCACCAGTGCCCGCCGAGCTTCGAAGACGTAGCCGGCGCCTGCCGCCTGCGGACGGCGTACCAGCAGTACACCTCGCTGAATGACGCGGGTGTCGGCGGGCTGCATACCGGACTCCCGGTCGTCCGCGACGGCTTCACGCCGGAACAGATCGACCTCGGCCGCTACCTGTTCTTCGACCCGGCGCTGTCCGCGAATGGCAGGCTCGCCTGCGCAAGCTGCCACCGGCCCGCGCACGGCTTCGCCGACGATCGCCAGCGCAGCATCGGCGTCAGGGGCACCGAAGTGCGGCGCAATGCGCCTAGCCTGTGGAACGTGGCCTTCCTCAAGCAGTTCTTTTGGGACGGGCGCGCGCATTCGCTCGAGGACCAGGTGCAAGGCCCGCTCTACGGTGCGGCCGAGATGGGCAATACGCCGGCGAAGCTGCTCGCCACGCTGAATGCCATGCCTGCCTACCGGACGCTGTTCGGTGCCGCATTTCCGGATGCGCGCGGCGCCATCACGCCGGCCGAGGTCTACGCGGCACTCGCGGCATTCGAGTCGTCTCTCATATCGCTAAACAGCCGCTATGACCTCTATGCCCAGGGCGTTACCGACGCGCTGTCGCCGAAGGAAATCGAGGGACTCAACGTGTTCCGCTCCTTCGTCGCCCGTTGTGCGGAATGCCACACGCCGCCCCTCTTCACCAATCAGCAGATCGCCGTGATCGGCATGCCGGACCCGGCCGGGCGACCGTTCGACCCCGGCGCGGGCGCCGTCAGCGGCGAGCAGATGCTGCGCGGCGGGTTCAAGATCCCGAGCCTGCGCAACGTCGCGCTGACGGCGCCCTATGGCCATGGCGGCCAGTTCGCGACGCTGCGCGACACGGTCGCCTTCTATACCGGCGGACGCGGCCATGCCGTGCCGCGTGCTGAGAACCTCCACATCCACTGGCACATCTGGGACCCGAAGCTCTCCGCTCGCGAGCTCGACCGGCTGGTCGACTTCCTGGGCAGTCTTACCGATGAGTCCTTCCGGCCCGCTACCCCCGCAGAAGTCCCATCCGGGCTTCCGGTTCCACACTGACTTACCCGATGGAGTCCCACGTGAACAAGCAAAGTCTAGCGACCTGCGTCCTGATCGCGGTCGTCGCCGCTGCTGCGGGCTACGTCTATGCGACTCGCCATGCACCGGCACCGGCAGCGGGTCCGGCGGAATCAGCCGCGACGACCCTTGCCGGCGTGCGCAGCGCCGGCGACTCCCACCGGAACTCGCTGCCGGACGCGACGGCGGCCACCGGCGCCGTGATCACGGTCAAGGACGGGGAGTCCGTCCAGGACGCGGTTGGCCGGGCGAAGCCGGGCGACACCGTGCAGATCATGCCCGGCACCTACCACCAGACCGTCTACATCGACAAGGACAACATTGCGCTCGTCGGCGTGATCCGTGGCGGTGACTGGCCGACCTTCGACGGCGAGGGCAAGCGCAACGATGCCGTGCTCTATTCCGGCAACGGCATCCGCGTCGAGAACCTCAAGATCGTGAACTTCAAGGGCAACGCGATCATGGGCCAGGCCGGTAATAACTTCGTCATTCGCCACAACTGGATCGCGAATGCCGGTGTCTACGGCATCTTTCCAGAGTTCGCCCAGAACGGCCTCATCGAGTACAACACGCTGACCGGCATCGAGGATGCCGCTATCTACGTCGGCATGTCCGACAACATCCACGTCTCGAACAACGAGGTGTTTGGCAATGTCGCCGGCATCGAGATCGAGAACTCTCGCCACGCGATCGTCGAACACAACCTCGCCTCCGACAACGCCGCCGGCATCCTGACCTTTGTGACGCCGGGGCTGCCGATCAAGACGACTTTTGACGTCGTGATCCGTAACAACTTCGTGATCGCCAACAATCACAAGAATTTCGGCGCGCCCGGATCGATCGTCTCCGGCGCGCCGAGCGGCTCCGGTGTCATCGTGATGGCGGCAAACGACGTGATCATCGAGAACAACCTGGTCCGCGACAACAAGAATGCGGGCATCATCGTCGTCGACCACAAGTCTTTCGCCAACATCACGCCCGATCCCGAAGCCGCGCTGCAGGATCTTATGCGCTCAATCCTTAATCGCCGCCAAGGCAAGCCGGCCACGTTCGCGCAGATGTGCGACGCAGTGGACCGTGGCCCCTCGCGCGTGCGCGGGGCTCTCACTGCTCTCCG